>ERZ773142.67-NODE-67-length-150117-cov-22.0179_pt1 | contig 150117 bp, 99 predicted proteins | sample MGYA00580853_ERZ773142 | MGnify/ENA primary metagenome ERZ773142 (study PRJEB29015, sample SAMEA2737862) | human gut metagenome | biome: human gut; feature: human-associated habitat; material: faeces | place: China | collected 2012 ...
GGGGTTCCACTGACAGCTGGCGAATCAACATGCTGACACGAAAACAGCGCGAGTGCTTCGCGCTGTTTGGGATGACTCCAATAAAGGGGACTAGAAAGGATTAAGAGCTAGTCCCCGGGAGTTTGGGTAGTAGGATTCCTAAATCGACAGGAAGGCTCTGGCAAACTTGTCGATTAGGAACCTTCTAGATCGATAGGCCGATTAGAACTTGTGGATCAAACCGGCGATGACTTCAGTAGCCGAAGGCTTTCTGTCGCCAAGATCATCCTTCGTATAAGCGGCTGCGGCATATACGCTGGTGCGCTTCGAAAGTGAGTAGTCGTAGCCGCCGGCAATGTTCCAACGCTTGCCATCGCTGTCGCTGTCCTTGACGTCCTCAGCATCCATGTAGCCAACATGTGCTTTAAACGTGCCGCCAAAGGCAGGAACTGCAGCGCCGAGGGAGAATCCATAGCCTTCAAGGCCGTTTTCAGTCGTATAGCCTTTTCCGAACGTACCGTCTGTTTCGTAGCTTTTCTGGCCAACACCACTTGCGTTGTCAAAGTACTGTCCCATGGCATAGATACGAACAACCCCAAAGTTGTAGTTGCCGCCCACTGTAACTGTCAGGGAGTCATCGTCAATCTTCGACTTGTAGCTGCCATATGAGGCATAGTTGATAGAATCGACGGTTGCGACAAGCTGAAGATCCCCGATGTCGTAGGTGGCGCCAATGCCGTAGTAGCGGTTCACGGAGGATTGGCCTTCAACACCATCTTTCTGCGAGACAGAATCGTTCTGGAAAGAGTACTGTGCGTAGACCTTGGCACCTGCAAAAGCCGGCGTTACATAGGTAACGGTATTGTCGAATCGGGTCCAGCCATTGGCCGTAACGAACTTCGTGCCAATCGAATCACCCCACCCCGAAGAGAACGGCGAGACGCGGCCGAGCAGGCCATAGGAGCCGTTGGAGCTGGCGAGCTGACCAACACGACCGAAGGACAGTGTACCAAAAGCACCGGTGATGAAGAGGTTGGATTCACGACCGAAGAGACGGTCTGAATTGTCCATCTTGCCGTCATCAGCAGTAAAGCCATTTTCGAGAACAAAGCCGACCTTCAGGCCATTGCCGAGGTCTTCCGTGCCTTTCAATCCGAAGCGGGAGCCAGAATTCTGGCCGCTCTTCATCTGGAAAGTATCTTGTGCATCTTTATCGGCAGTGTCACCGTCAACATGTTCATAGGAGAAGCCGTAGTCGACCAAGCCGTACAGCGTGACGTCGGCAGCCATAGCGGAACCCGCAAATGCGCCAAGAACGGCGAGAGCAGCAAGTGTCTTTTTCATTTTTCAGAGCCTTATGTGAGCAATGAAGTATCCTGCTCAAGGGGGTCGAGCAGGTCTTTTGTCAGGAGGCGAAGTTTCTATATAGGCTTGCCAACTTTGTCTGGGAGCAAGTCTTTCCAAGGAACTTCTTTTCCTTAAGAACCCTAGTCAACAATGATTAGGGGACGTTGCAAATCATCCTGTACCCCCCCCCCCCCCAACCGGGGAATCCCCTAGTAATCTTCTAACAGATTGATTTTCAGAAATAAAATCTCAAACAAAGCGATCTGTAGATGTATTCAATAAACAACAGATTGAAGGTTTACACAAAGCAGCAGTGCATGAATAAACATTGACCTTGCCTGCTTGTCTGACTCAAAAGTCTGTTCTTCCATGTCAGATTCTGTTTGACAATCCAACTCGGGGAATTGGAGTTTTCGATCCGTTGTCGAGTGTGGGTAGTTGTTGTTTGCAAACTACTCACGGAACTGAAAGTATCGTTTACTGATTATGTTTATAGAACAAAGCTCTGAAAATATACGGAATACTAAAAATAAAATAAGTTTATAAGTCGAATCTTGACAGATAAGGGGGGGGGGTAGGTTTTAAAAATCAACTACTTAGTTGGCTTTTTAATGGGTGCCGGAGCCGTTGCTTTGACATCTAGCCTCTCATCTTGTATCAAGGTTAAAGATGAATAAAACATTCAAGACGATTTGGAACGCTGTACGAGGCGCTTATGTGACAGTCAATGAGGCTGTTTGCGGAGCAAGTCAAAAAAGCGGATCGGTCAAACTCGCTGTGCTGACAGTCGCTGCTGCCGCAGCTTTGTCAGCTGGAGATGTAGTTCAAGCTTCTCCCGACTACGTTACCAGCAAAGTCGGCGACTTCAATCTTTCGAAGCAGGATGAAGGTGATGCTCTCGATTTGATTGCAAGCAAGATCCTGCTTGATGAGCAGTCTGGAGCAACGGACGGTACAGTTCAATTCACTTTCGCTGGAGCCAATGTAGCGGCAATTCAAGCGGTCAACGGGTTCTCCGGTTTTGATAAGACTAACGTTGGGAGCATCTCTGATATTTTTAGCGGGGCAGCTGGGATTCACGTTCGTTCAACAAAGGCAGACAACAACTCCTTCACATTGAATAATGTAAATGTAACCGTCGGCATGCAAGCCGGCGTCAGTGAAAGCGAGCTCTTCGGCGTGTGGCATGACAGCGGGATTGTCACGGTAAGTGATGCTGCAACTATCTCTGTATCGAACGATGCTACGGATATAGCGATGGGGTATGCATTTGACAGCATTCACGACAATGAGCGTCCGACTCCATCCTCCCGTCAAACGACTTTTACGGATACGGCGTCTATTTCAGCCAGTTCCTCTGTAGATGGCGCGTGGGCCGCAGGCATTTACATGCGCGCAAATGCGCTCGATAAACCGTCTCTCACGTTTAAGAAGGATGCTGAGATTTCTGCGCATGCTGCTTCCGGAGAAGCTGGCGGCATCATTCTGAACTACAGTGACTATGACTCCAATAACAGTACTGACGGAGCACAAGGAGGAAGCGTTGTCTTTGAGGATACTTCCGCGTTAACGGTAGAAGCATCAGGCAAGGCAGCGGTCGGCGTACTGGTTGATGTTGGTTCACTTATCGTCAACGGCAAGGCTGATATCAAGGCTTCGGGTACCAAAAATGAGTACGGCATTGTCATCCGAGGACATGGTAAGGCGACATTTAATGGCGAGACGGAGGTCAAAGCTAAAAATGCTCTGGTTCTGACGCCTGAAGACGAGTTGGACGGACTGAATTGGGCCAATAACGAAATTTACAACTTTGGCTACCAAACTCCTCGACAACCAGTTGCAGAGTTCAAAGGAACAACTACGCTGAACGGCAAGGTTTCGCTGGGTGACAACACGACCTTGAAAATCGGCGGTGATGTTACGGTCAATGGCGACTATGTGAGCAATGGCGTAACGTCAGGAGACGGCAGTCTCACCATTGTCAACGGTCAAAAGACCGTCTTCACACAGGCATCTAATGCTGTCAGTGCCCAAACGAGTACATCAAAAGATATCAATGTTAGTCTTCAGCTTGGCAAGCTGACTATCAGCGGCGGCGAGGTCACTAATAACGCCAATATGCTGATTAGCGATACATTGGCGATTACCGGCAATGCTGTTTTCATCAATGGTTCAGCAAGTGATGGAACGGATGATATCTGGGTTAAAAAAATTACCCTTGATGAAGGCTCTACACTTCGGCAGACCGGCGGAATGCATTTCCAAGAGGGTGTTGTAGGCGGCACCTGGGCGGAGGAATCGAAAGAGTTCTATGACTTGGATGGCAACATTGCAGGAGACAATACAACAGAGCTGCTGTTGAAATTAGGTTTGGAGGATACTGATGCTCCTGCCGAACAGAAACTGGCATTAGCCGGCGGTCACTTCACAACAGTCGGGTCAAATGAGAAAGCGCAGGTCAAAGAAGTAGAGCTGCTGAAGAACTATTCGGTTGCCTACACCAAGGGCACCTACGATTACAGCAAATTCACTGTCAATACTGACGGTAATCGCACTGACGGCGCCAAAAATCTGCGGATTGCCGGTGCTTCTGTAACGACCGATACTTTGACCCTCACAGCAGGTTCTGCCGCGGTTGAATCGGGCTCATTGTCTGCAGCCAAGCTTATCAGCAACGGTAAATTCGAAATGTCTGTAGACGATGCTGGGACTCTGGCGGTTAAGAGCTTCCAAGGACAGCAGAATGGTGATTTCACACTCATCGCTGGCAAGATGGCGGTTGAAGCATTGGACCTCACCAGCGGCAAACTCACGATCGACGGTACTGCGACGCTGGCAACTTCTTCGGGACAGATATTTAAAACCGGACTGGATGCTGAAGGTAAGGAGGAAAGTGCAGGAAGTAAGAACTGGGAAAACCTTGTTTTTACAGGAGGCTCGCTCACACTTACAGACGAGAAATACAACGCCAATTATGCGGATAGTGTTAAAAATATCCTTGGTTCAGACACTCAAGTTACGTATCTGGGTGAGCTCGTCGGCGGTCTAACCCTTGATCAGGCAGCATCTATCGGCGGTGTTCACGCTAACACCGAAATTGATGCTACGAAAAATGTCGACAAAGACGGGACGGTCAGTGTTCAGGCGGATGTCGGCGGCAAGACCATTGATGTTGGCAGCGCCTCGAAGGTGGAAGTCACCTCAAATACAACACTGACGCTCGTTGGCAGCAGTGGTGATGAGCTGATTAACTTCTCAAGTACTGGCGACAAAGCAGTCGATATTCAAGGCACGCTTAAACTCGGCAGTGTCAGTGTTGAGACGAGCGGTAAGTTGACCTCGACCGTTAATGTCGAGGGTACGGTTGCTGTTGAGAATGGTTCGTTCGATCTCACTAAGCTGACAACAGGGGCGACTTCAAGTACTACAGCTGCGATTGAAGTCAATAAGGGCAGTCTCAATGTCGGAACGCTCGAATTGAATAACGGCAAGGCCACAATTTCAGTGTCTGACGATGCCAAGATGAAGGTTGATGAACTTGCCGCTAAAGCGGGTGAACACATCATTACTGGTGCTGTCGAGGTAGGCAAACTTGCTCAGGACGCTGCAAATGCATTGATTCAGATTGGCACTACTGGTGAGAGCGGCCTCAAAGGGGCGCTCACTATCGCTGAGGGCGGTTTGAAAGGACTTAAGTTCTTCCTCGATCCGACTTGGAAGGACGGCATGGAGGTCACGGATGCCTCCAGTCTCCGTATTGCTGAAACCAATGTGGATGGTCAGATCGTCGTTGGTCAAAACAGCTACGTTTCGCTCGGTACAACCGATGATTCAGCATTTGTTCAGCTTTTCAAAGATGGCACACTGACTTGGGGTGGTGAGAACGGTACGCTCGCTGCGGTTTATGTTGCGAAGCCGATCACGATCGCCTCAACGGGCAGCCTTGTGGTTGATGCTTCGCTGAAGACTGTTCCTGCCAACGACCCCGCTGCTGGTTCAGTCACATTCGCGGCAGGTTCTGTGCTCGTAGCGAATGTGAAGAATTTCAAGGATGGCGATACCGCTATCACAGTCGATAATGGTGCTTCCATTACTGTTGCTGAGTCGTCAAAGGCTGTAGTGATTGCCGAAGCCGGTCAAACCTTCCAGCTTACGAGCGACGACGAGGTGAATAAGAATTACTGGAACAAGGCTGGCGATACGCTGATCTCTGCTAACAAACTCGTTTCGTTCAATGTCGGGACTGACGGCAAGATTTCTACTGAAGCTGAAGATGCTGAAGATGTCTTTGCCGGTCTCATGCAGGGGGCAGCTCTGGCAAACGCCGGAGCAGCTTCTGATAATGAAGCAGTGAAGTCTTATGCCGAAGCACTTCTCACCGATACCACGGGTAAGAAGAGCAATGCTCAGATTGCGCGTGAATTTGATGCAGCCATGAATCCTGCTGGCACTTTGGGTGTCTTCACAACGGCCAAGGACCGCTCTACGGAACTTCGCGATGCTGTTCGCGCTCATGCTGGAAACGGCACCGCGAATGGTCTCTGGGTACAGGTGACTGGCGGCAAGACGAAACTCAAGGGTATCTCTACAGGCGCTCAGGATCTCGATCTTGACACCGATGCCTACGGTCTTGCAGTGGGCGGCGAAGCTGCGGTGCAAAACATCACTTTGGGTGCGGCCTTCATGGGCGGCAGCGGCAAGACGGAAAATGATTCTGTTGCCGGCAAAGATGATTTCAATTACTACGGTTTCTCGCTCTATGCGAAGACTCAGGTACAGGGCATTGATCTTGAGGGCGATCTTTCTGCGGCATGGCTGAAGTCCGACCTGACGGTGGGCGGCGCTGCCGATGTTGATACCGATACGACGACGGCCGTCTACTCGCTGGGTATTCAAGCGAAGAAGACCTTTAATCTGGGTGTTGATGTGACGCCTTTCATCGGCATGGACGTCTACCACATCAAGAGCGACGGCTTCACGACGAATCACGGCGTTTCCATTGAAGACGCTAACGCCACGATCGTGGAATTCCCGATCGGTGCGGAGGTGAAGAAGGCGTTCCAGACGGCTTCCGGCTTCAGCGTTGCGCCGTCCTTCTCGCTTGCCGTTGTTCCGACAGTGGGTTCCAAAGACATCGACAGCAAGGTGCGGTTTGCCGGTGCTGAAAGCACCTACAACTATACTTTCGCTGACGACGTGAAGGTTCGCAGTCAGCTTGGCATTGAAGCGCAGAAAGATAACTTCACGCTTGGCCTGGCCGCGGGCTACGACTGGGGCAACGAAGAACGTTCTGCTGTATCCGTTCAGCTTCATGCGAAATATGCCTTTTAAACAAAACTGAAGGCTTAATGGCCTGAGGTATCTCTAGGACGCCTCACCAGTGAATTGCTGGTGGGGCGTTTTTTTCATTGTGAATTGCATTGCACGAATTGCACATTGATAACGGAATATACAAATTATCTGTGTACAAATAGTAAACGAATACTGGCTTTTTAATTTGTCTACTTGCGTTTTTATAAAGGTTTTCGCTTAGTGAAAATTATTAAGTTGACAAAGACAGGGGGTGGTAATTACCCTGCCTTAAATATTGATCGAAACAATACCTTGAAAAAAGGTATTACTAATGGAATGATCGAGATGAATAAAGCCTTCAAAATTATTTGGAATACAGCACGAGTCGGTTATGTTGTGGCCTCCGAAATGCAGCGAGCACACGGCAAAACTTCGCGAGTGAAAACAGTAGGTGCTTTCGCTCTGGCTGGGGCTTTGGCTTTGAGTGCTACGGTCACAGCGAAAACTATTACCAACGACAGCATCAGCGAAGAGACAACGACAAAACTGATATCCGGTGACGGCGAGTTGAATATAGAGACTGCTGGAGACTTGCGGCAGCTGGCTGAAGCGCTGAAAACGGGTAAGTTAGATGCAATTCGCGCAGCCTTGGGTGTAGGTTCAAATGCGGCAGGAAGCACCGTAACACTTGTCGGAGCCGCGGGCGGCAATCAGTACTTTGATGACACTACTTTAAATCTTCTTAAAACCGCCATATTATTCAAGCCAAAGTTGGCTGCGATCTATGAAAAACTGGTTCATCAAACGGTGAGTACAGATAAAAAACCAGTTGTGGCGGATAAAGGTACTCAGGTTGTTATTGGAGAAAATAACCAAACGCCATTAATTTTGGGGTTAACTGGAGCAGATAACATTATTAATGTCGGGGCCGAATTCGGGTTTCAGCCTCATGAGATGGGGGTGACTCGTACGGGGAGCAGTGAAATTACGGCCCATTCCGGCAATCTGCTGGCAGTGACTGGCGGCAGTGTGGCTCTGAATGTCAATGGTCCGGTTTTACAAGCGGGAAGTGGATGGTTGAAGGTTACTGCTCCACTTGCCGCACCGTCCACGACAGCAACTGTGGACGGCAGCACGACGATTTCATTGCAAGGCACTACAACCTCAGCTGCGGTCTTCACTGGCGGCAGTGCCATAGCCCTTGGCGGCGAGGCAACATCCAATGTTACGGGCACTTCCCATCTTTCACTCGGAACGAAAGCTTCGCCTGTCGGTTATGAGGGGATGACGCTCGGAGCCTTCGGCGGCGGTTTGTCGGCCGCGACGATGGGCGGGACTGCGGCGTCCAAAGTTGAAAAAGACACGACAGTCACCATTACGGACGGCATGGCGACCGGGGTCTTTGGCGGCGGCGCTGCCATGGCAGCGGAATTTGATGGTGTCTGGGCTCTCTTAAAGGACCCCTTGGGCCATTACGCCGACTACATTGATTGGAAAGGTGACACGCTGCATGTCGCCGGAACAGCAGAGACTATTTCGCGCAATGTCTCAATGACGGTAGGCGGTCAAGCACAGACTGCCGGTCTTGCTGGCGGCGGTATGGCCGTTTCGTCTGCGGGTACTGACCACGCTAAAGCTATTACAACAGCAACGGTTGGCGATGTTGAGATCACTCTAGGCGATGCAGACGGCTCTTCGATCGATGCCGCGGCTAAAAGTCAGCTGGTCAGCGGAGTGAAAGAGGTCTTAATGCTGGCTAAAAAGCTCACTGAGGGTGGACTTTCGGATATCACGCTCTCTGGCGCACAGGAGACACTCGGCAAATTGGTTGCGCCGAACGTTCATGTCGGCACTATCGGCGGCGGAGCAGCAATTGCCAGAACGAATCCTAAGCTTAATCAGAATTCCGCGGCAAAGTCTCAGGCTGCGGCTGAAGCCGGCAACGTTACGCTCAACATCTTGAGCGGCTACAACGTCGGCACCATGGCCGCCGGTGTGGCCTTGGCCTCTGGTGCTCTGAATACAGAAGGTGCCGTCGCAGCAACGTCTTCGGTTAAAAGTACGGCCGTGAACGTTCTGGGCGGTGAAAATGTGCTCCTGATGGGCGGCGGCGGCGCGTATGCAACCGGCTCCAATGGCTACGCTTCCGAAGTGATGGCTCAAGCCAATGTTGAGGGTACTGCGACGCTCATCGTGCAGAACGGATCCGTGGATGGCCTCTACGGCGGCGGCATGGCGATTGACGACACCAATTCAGAAGCGGTGAATGCGGTCGCCAACACGAAAGATGTGGGCATTGCGGTAACGGGCGGTGAAGTTAACCGCGCCAATATGGATGTGATTCTCAACACGGCCCACGGCAATACACCCAACTCCGGTTTGCCGCCGAGCAATGGTTCTTACGCCCATGAATCGGCAGATCTGGCTAAAACGGCTGATGCTGCCATTCTCGGTGCGGGTGTGGCGACAGGTGCAGGTGCGAGCGTTGCTACTGAGACGGTTAAGATCAATCTGACCGGCGGCTCGGTTAACGGCAGTGTTTTTGGCGGCGGTGCGGCGACGATTGGCGGTTCCTCCAAGGTAAAGCAGGCAGTTATTACTGTAGATGGCTCCGCTGTCAGCGGCAACGTCTATGGCGGCGGTTTGGCGGGCAGCACGAATAACAGCGGTTACACAGGTTCTGAAGCTTATAGCCGCGCCGCTTCGTCAGTGGAAACTGCGACTGTGAATTTGGTCAGTGGTTCCGTGGCAGGCGACGTCTATGCCGGCGGCTATCTCTATGAGGGAAGCGACGGTGCGAAATCCACGGTTACAGAGGGTACGATCAATCTCTATTCGGCCGACGTGTTTCAGGGGCAAAAGCTTTCCGGCAATAGTGCTCAGGCGGCAGCCTTGAATTTTGTCGGCTTCTCGAAGGACTTTGAGAAGACGGTCAAGCTGGAAGGTTTCACGACTATTACTGGTTCGGGCGGCGATCTGACAAATTTGCAGTTTGCGTACGGGGACAAGAATGAGAGCACGATTGCGGGCGGTGCATTCTTCTTCACTGGCGTTGAACTCAACGCCGCAAACAGCGGGAAGACTTTGTCGATCGGCAGCGAAACTGCCCCGGCTGCTGCGGCCTTCGCCGACATTGCCAATGCCGGCAAAGTTATGGTGACTGCCGGCAGTACGCTGGGGTTGGGGAGCGGCGCAGATCTCCTCTCTCAAACCAAATTGGCTGCTGCTTTGACGAGCAATACCCCTGCGGTCTATGCGAGCGGCAATGTGGATCTCACTGGTTCGACCATCCTTGCCGGTGCGGGGACTGCTGCTTCGGCTGGGTTGGTCGTTCATAACGGAACGCTGGTGGTGGACGCTGCCGGGAAGACCAATATTACGAATGGGACCGTAACGCTGGAAGGGGATTCGATTCTTTACTTCCACAACGTTGGCGTCAATTTGGCTGACGGCGAAACCACGCAGACGGGCAGCCTGACGCTTGCGGATGCGCCTAGCACCGTGAAAGTCGACAACATTCTGTGGAAGTATGTCTATGGGACGGATACCTACACGCTTGCGCAGAAGTCTGCCGAAGAAGTTGCGCAGACAACCGGCATCAAGACTGCCGGCGTGATTGACTTCTACAACCGCCTGCCGAGTGAGTCGCCCTTAAAGGACCGTATTAAGGATGAATTCTTCCGCGGCGAAGCCAATTTGAAAGGCGGGATGAATCTTGCCGCTGCTGCGGGCGTTCAGGCAGCAGCTCTGCAGGGGCTGGGTTTAGCAACGGATACTGCACAGAAACGTGCATCACTTTCGCAGACCTTTGTCGACGGGGTTACGAGTTTCGCCGAAGTTTCCGGCACGCGTCTGGATTTGGGCGGCAATTCGTCCATGAATGAGATCAATGCTGAACTCGGCGGCGTGATCGTCGGCGGTGAGTGGACGAGAAGCGACATGACGTTCGGCGGGCTGGCCAATCTGGGTTCCGGCAGCGTACGCGGTCAGTCGGCCAATGCCGGCGTCAAAAATGATGTCGACTACTACGGCGCATCGCTCTATGCGGGCAAACGCTTCGGGCAGTTCAACCTTGTCGGGCAGGCCGGTTATCTGCGTACCAGCAACGATCTGACGGATTCCTCTGTCGGCTATGCCAAGGCCGACAGTGTGAAGACCAATGTCTGGACTATTGGGGTTCGCGGTGAGGCTGCAGTTCAGCTTTATGAGAATTCAAAGCTCATTCCGTATGTCGGACTCAACTATGTGCGTCTGAACACGGATGACTACACCGTAAGCAACGGCACTCATGTTTCGAGCACTCACCAGAATCTCTGGACGGTCCCGGTCGGGCTGATGTTCACGGGCAAGACGGCAGCGGCCTCCGGGTGGAATCTGCAGCCGCTCTTAGATGTCGCCTATGTTCGATCCTTCGGCGACAAGGATGTCGAAGCAACGACGACTTGGGGTTCTACTGTCGGATCCGTCAATATGGATGTTTGGGCAGAAAATGTTCTGCGCTCGCGCGCAGGCATTGAAGCCCAGAAGGGCGCGCTCAGTCTGGGCATTCAAGGCGGAGCCGCCTGCGGCAGCGACAATATGAGCAGCTTCTTTGCTCAGGTTTCGGCTCGCTATAGCTTCTAAAGAGAACGGCAGGAACCTTCTTAAGGAGGAAGGTTCTTATTCCAAACTCCCGAACGACTTGATCCTATTCTATTCCATAGGGCATGAGTCTTCGGGAGTTTTGTTTTTCCCCCGAGAGAGCCATTAGAGCTTGATGCGGGGAGCTGAGATTGCCGCATACAAACGTCTTTTTTGCCCGTAGGGGCAGGTTTGTATGCAATGAAGTCGGTTCGCTCGGATGTTCGATCTCTGAAGCAATGCCTCAAAGGTGGTGGATGTCTAGGTCGTTTGACCATCTTGCAGTATCTGGAGCAGAGCGTATGATGATTTAAGAAAACGTATGAATATCTGCTCTCGAGCAGTGTTCAAAGCATTTATCTCCTCTCAGAAGGCATCGAGCAATGAAGCTTCAATTCAGCACTATTGCCGCAGCTGCGGTTCTTTCGCTTTCAAGCGCTGTCGCTTGGGGACATTTCGGGATTGTGATTCCAGAGCATTCCGCTGTTTTGGAACAGAAGGATGCAAATGTGCATTTCACCATCGCCTTTGCTCATCCGATGGAGCGCAACGGCATGACAATGGCTAAGCCCGATGCTTTCTATGTCGTTCAGGACGGACGAAAGACGGATCTTTCGGGTTCACTCAAGGCTGACAAGCTTTTTGAAAAGGCTTCTTGGCAGGCAGACTACCGTTTCGCGCGTCCCGGGGTTTATCAATTTGTGGTTGAACCCAAGCCTTATTGGGAACCTGCGGAAGACAAGTTCATCGTGCATTACACGAAAGTGATTGTTCCTGCCTACGGCGATGAGGATGGCTGGGATAAGCCTGCAGGCGTTAAAACTGAAATTGTTCCGCTCACACGGCCGTTTGCCAACTATGCCGGCAATACTTTCCGCGGTCAGCTTTTGGTTGACGGCAAGCCCGCGGCAGGGGCTGACGTCGAGGTGGAGTACTTTAATCGCGACGGCAAATACGAGGCTCCCAATGACTACTTTGTCACTCAGGTCGTGAAAACTGATGCTCAAGGGGTCTTCGCTTTCACTGCGCCTTGGGCCGGCTGGTGGGGCTTTGCTGCGCTCACGGACGCTGACTATAAGCTCAAAGAAGCCGGCGCTGAGAAGGATGTCGAGCTTGGGGCCGTGCTTTGGACGGAATTCACTGCACCGCAGGTGAAGTGAGCCATCATGCATATCGCCGAAGGTGTTCTTTCCGCGCCAGTGCTCATTGCCGGCGCGGCGGCGGCGGCGGCAGGCATCGCCGTCGGATTAAAGCGCCTTGATGAGTCCCGCCTCATGACTGCGGGGCTCGTTGGCGCCGCTTTTTTCATCGCCTCACTGATTCATGTGCCGATCGGCGTGTCAAGCGCTCATCTGCTGCTTTGCGGACTTGTCGGCGTGATGCTGGGAGTCTCTGCCTACCCGGTGATTTTTACAGCGCTTTTGCTGCAGGGAGTGCTCTTTGAATTTGGCGGGCTCACCGTGCTCGGCGTCAACACAGCTACGATGGGGACTGGCGCATTGGCTGCAGGCATGCTTTTCCATGCGTTGGTTCACCCGGGCGTGTCGCGCCGGCGATTGATGATTGCTGGCGCTTTAGCGGGCGCAGCAGGCGTCTTAATTGCGGCACTGATGACCGCCTGCGCATTGGCATTTTCGAGCGAAGGTTTCGTTGCTTCGGCAGCTGCGCTCCTTGCGGCACACGTCCCCATCATGGCGGCGGAAGCCGTGATTACCGCTCTTGTGGTTGATATGATCGCTCGAACTTATCCTGAACTGCTTCATCTTGGTGAAGAGAGGCCCTTGTGAATATATCAAAAATCGCAGCCGGAGCGCTTGCGCTTTTGCTTTGTGCGGGTGCGAACGCACACCGCGTGAATATTTTTGCATGGATTGAAGGTGATCAAGTTGTCACTGAATCCAAGTTTTCCAGCGGCAGCCGGGTGCAAAAGGGAGCCGTTACGGTGAAAAATGCCGCCGATGGTTCTGTTTTGGCGACCGGCGTCACGGACGATGCCGGGGTCTGGCGGTTCGATGTCACTGACGCGATGCGTCATGCGCCCAAAGGCCTTGAATTGGAGATCAACGCAGGAGAGGGTCATCAGAATCAATGGTTGATTCCCGCTGATGAGCTTGCTGCGGCCGACGGAGCCGGCGCATCCGAGCTCCCGGCAGCTGCTCCCGTCAGCACGCAAATGACTCAGCCTGCGGCACAACCAAAGAAAGACAGTGCTGCGGCGGCTATGAGTGAGGCCGAGCTTGAGGCGGTCTTCAGCCGCGTTCTCGATAAGAAGCTTGCACCGGTTTATCGAGAGTTAGCGCTGAGTCACGATAAAACGCCCGGGATTCCGGAAATCGTAGGCGGAATGGGCTGGCTGATTGGCTTGGGCGGCATTGCCGCATGGGCTCGCCGCCGGCGGTCATAAGCATGCGTCTCACTCTGTCTCCGGCATTGCGGCTAGCCGTTCCAAGCATCCTTGGGACGGCAAGTGCTTTCCTGACCACGTTGTCGGCGGCAGAAGCGGCACTCTTGGGAGCCGTTGTGATCCGTCTCGCCGCATGGTTTAGCGGCGAACCGCTTCGTCTTCGGCGGCTCGCCGCCGTGAACGGTTTTCTGATTCTGATCTGGTGCTTCACGCCCTGGAGCACGCCTGGAGTGACGGTTGCTTCAGCGGGTGTCTTTGATATTACGAAGGAGGGGCTCCTTCTATCGCTTCTCGTCACGATGAAGTGCAATGCGGTTTTTCTGCTCTTCGATGCGTTTGTTCCTGGCATGCGGCTCACGGAAATGGCTTCCGGTCTGCGGGCTGCTCGTCTGCCGATGAAGCTGGTGACGCTTTTGCTTTTCATGACGCGTGAGACGGGACTGCTCAGCCGTTCGTACAGTTCACTTTCGGAATCTGTTCAGCTCCGAGGTTTTCGGGCTTCTTTGAATAAGCATTCTTATCAAACGCTTGCAGCCTTTATCTCGACACTCTTTATTCGGGCATATGCAAGAAGCCGGGTGCTCAACGAGGCGCTGATTCTTCGGGGGTTCTCAGGGCACTGGCCAGTCCCTGCAAGCGGATTGAAGAATGCCGGTGAAGCGGGACTTCTTGTTCTGACGATTGGCCTTGCTTTGCTGCTTCTTGTCTGGGATTTCGTTTCATGATGCAGACTGCGCTTCTTGAGGTGAAGAACCTTTCCTTTTCACGCGCAGACCGCGTGATTTTTCGCAATGCGGCATTCTCACTGGCTCCAAAGGAATCACTCGGCCTCTGTGGTCCGATCGGCTGCGGGAAGACCACGCTGCTGAGAATCCTCACGGGACTCGAGCGTCCGCAGGCGATGACTCTTTCGCTGGAAGGAGTGCCCGTAACTGCACAGAGAGACTTTCAAAGACTCAGAAGAAAAGTGGGCTGCGTGCTGCAGAATCCGGACGATCAGCTCTTTTTCCCGGAGGTAATCGAAGACGTCATGTTCGGGCCGCTGAATCTCGGTCTCTCATACGCTCAAGCGCGTACTCGTGCATTGGATGTGCTTTCGATGCTTGGAATAGCAAATCTTGCTGAGAGCATCTCTTTCCGGCTCTCCGGCGGGCAGAAGCGGTTGGTCTCCATCGCCTGCATCCTTGCGATGGAACCCGAAGTGATTCTTTTGGATGAGCCGACCACGGCGCTCGACCCCGCATCGGTCGATCGTCTCACCAAGACAATCGAGTCTTTGCAGATCGCCAAGCTGATCGTCAGTCATGATTACGCATTTCTCAAACGTGTCTGCGGCCGAATAGTGACGATTCGCGACGCTCAAATCTTGGCATTGGAATAAAACAGAGGGGATGGCGCTCACTGGGCAGAGACGGCCGAGTGCAGAAAATGCGCTTTCGCCGCGGTGATGGAAATACTCTGCATTCCCACAAAAAAGACAATGATGGTTGGCGGCACATTCAGCCAGCGCCGGCAATCTGAGGAGCTGCGGGATTCAGTCTTCACTTCGCTGTGGCAGTGATCTGGGTTTTCCGGCTGAGGAAGGCCTTTATCCTCAATGCCGGGCTGACAATCGTCGTGGAGCGTTTGGCTGCTCCCAACAGGGCTCGCGTCATTTGGTCAGTCAGAGTTAACGCTTCTCGGCTTTGCAAGCAGGCAGGAATGTCAGCGTACTGAGGCAACGGCGTGAATAATGCCTTTAATGGAGATGTCCTGAATAATTTATGGAGAATAGAAAATAAATTCCCAGAATTGTAAGTATTAATATCTGTTGACTCATATATGAGTCAACCATCTGGACATTCTGCCGGCTGTTTGTTGTTCAAAATATTTTGCCGGAGACTAGATGATGATTTTTATAGTGAAATTGATCATTTGCCGCTGTGTATTTATCAATTGAAACGTCTACAATAATAGATGAAAACGGATTTTCAGCAACGTATACGAAATAATTTAATTAAATGAAATTTTATTCAGTAAATGAATAAGTAATTTCACCAAGATTACAACTAGCAATTTGAGATAGTGGTGAAAACAAATGATGTCTTTTTGTTTAACCCTAGACGCAGTCTCAGATGGATGAAATTGGAAAGACAGGGTAATCAATCGTATACGGAAAAATTAGAAGAATGAAAGGACGTTACGGGAATGTGTGTCAAAGATGAATTGAGAATATATTATTCATATAATGCGAACAATTCTCAATATCAATTGCTTTATTGATAGTAAACGCATGATTCACTTAACCCGACAATGCCTATAACTTTTATTTCTTCTGCCGCCAATATGAAAAGATTAACGGTCCAATGGAGTTTCAAACATTCCGCCGTCATGGCGGTCCTGCTGATGGCGTGCTGCTGCGCCCAGGCACAGAATGCGAGTATGGATGAAGATCCTGCATCGGATGATGCTATTGAATTAAAGACGACTTATGTGCGGCCGGAATATGTAGAAATCGAACGGCTGCGTGAAACAAAGGAAATTATCGTCATCCCAAAGGAAGATCTTGTTGAGCGCGGCAACAGAACAATTTCCGATGTGCTTGAAGGCGTGCCCGGTGTTTCCGTTAATACGAGCGGGTGGGGCAGCATCGATTTGCGCGGTCAGGGCAATGATACGGCTAACCGAAATCTTCAGGTGATGCTCGATGGTGCGCCTATTACCACCTTGCTGAATCATCCCCACTCTACGAACTATGACGTCGTTCCCGTAGAGGAACTCGAACGCATTGAAATTATTCCGGGCGGCGGCAGCGTCCTTTATGGTTCGGGCACAGCGGGCGGCGTGATTAACATCACAACGAATCTTCGTTCGATGAAGGATCCGAAAACGTCAGCCTTTGGCGAATGGAATTCAGACGGATATCGTATCGGCGCGAGCGTGGGGGCTCGGCTCAATGAAAAATTCTCCTTCTTAGGGACCGTTTCAAAAATTGATCGGGATCTCTACTTCAAGAATACGTATCGCAATTCGAATTATTACTCTGCCGGTATTCGATGGGATTTAACCGAAACGCAAAGTCTCACGCTTCGTGCCAGCCGACTTGAAGAGGATTCTCAGTTCATCAAAACGGTTTCTGCCAGAAACATTCAAAAATACGGGAAAGACTACGTCCCTCCATGGACCACGCAAACCGTTGGCGTGGACGAAAATGGTCAGCTTATTAAACGCCAAGTTAGGAGCTATCTGAACGGAGATCGCGCGATCAACAGCTATAACCTCAGCTATGCCAACGATCTCACGGATAGACTGCATTTGACGGCGGATAGTTTTTACAGCGATGGGTATTTCTCCAACAATCAGTACGAGGACCAGATCATTGATCAGGAAAGCAAGGGCCTCAAACTGAAATTGGATATAGATTATCTTGAAGGCAGCGATCTGCTGCTTGGGTTTGACTACACCAAGCAAAGTGCTGACTTTAACTACATCGGTTCGTGGAGGACAGACAGCAGCGGCAAGCATTATGGAGAGCCCTACAGCTTCCTTTACGACAAAACAGTCATCGCGCTATACGGTTTGAATACTTTGAAGCGGGGCGACTTCAGCTTTACCCAGGGGCTGCGCCGTGAGCTCACTAAATGGGAATATGACAAAACGGGCAACCGGATTGCCGGCGCAGATACCTCAGATCGCTGGAATACGGCGTTGGAATTATCGGCGGCTTGGCGTTACCGCGACACCGGCAGAATTTACGCTCGGTATGAGCGCGGCTATACCGTCCCTGACGGTCTGATGATTTCAGACCAAGCGGTTGTCAACGGTGACAAGGTTTATAAAAACACCAATGCCGAAGATGAAAAGTACGATATGTACGAGATTGGTCTTCGCGACAAGGTCGCCTTCTCGACCGTCAGCGTTTCACTCTGGATGTCGAACACCAACAACCAGCTGTACCGAATGTATGTCAGGGGACTCAGTGATGCTCGGACGCTTAATTTGCTTCAGACGCGCCGTTGGGGGGCTGACGTCAGCCTTCAGCAGACGATCGGCAGGCTGACGCTTACGGAATCGTATTCATGGCTTAAAGGAAGGTCTGACTATACATCTGCCGGCAGTCGATTCATGGATGAGGTCGGCAAGGACAAAATCGATTTCACGCGAAGCGGTCTGCAGAAAGTGCCGCAGCACTCTCTGTCGGTGCTTGCAAAATACGACTTCACAGACAACTTCTCCGGTGACATTCGCTATACCTACTATGGGAAGTACAACAATTTCCTCTCAGATGCTGAAAAGGAAACGGACGGTATTGTCCAGTCCAGACAGATCGTCGATACGAGCCTGCATTTCAAACCTTGGGAGCATTTGGAAATTTATGCCGGCGTAACGAATCTCTTCAACGAAAAGTACTACGACTACGTATCAATCGGGAGCTGGTCGCTGATACCGGGACGTGAGCGGACTTATTTCGTTGGCCTGCGCGGCACGTATTGATCTCATTCAGTGCGAAGGAGGTGCAATCGCACCTCCTTTCGACGTCAGATCTTTTTTGGAACGCTGTCTCATGTCCCAGTTTATTCAAACCTTCCTGACGGGAGGGTTCATGATGTGGCCGCTGTTGGCGGCCTCCATCGTTACGATCGCCATCGCCGTTGAACGTTCAGTTTTCTACCGACGCTCCGCATCCGATATGCAGGTGCTTCAAGGTGAATTTCTGTCAGCAGTACGGGCTAAAAATTTTGATGCTGCAGCCGCACTTTGCACAAAAGCGGGAGGCACCGTTGGTTCAGTTCTTGAAAAGGCCATTGCTGAGCGCAATGCCGTGATCAATGCTGAGCAGTATCTTTCCGGAGCTGCGGCTTACAGCGCAGCGCGGCTCAAGGATCATCTCAACTATGTGAGTGCTATCGTAACTTTGGCACCTTTGATGGGGCTTTTAGGAACCGTGACCGGCATGATCCGATCATTTGACATCTTGTCTATCTCTGAAGGACAGCCATTTGCTATTACCGGCGGTGTTGCGGAAGCTTTGGTCGCAACGGGGTTCGGGCTGCTCGTCGCCATTATTGCAATGCTGGTTTATGTCTGGCTCTCTCAGCGGGCCAACCGAATTATTGAAGACCTTGAGGCTGCGGCAAGTGCTTATCTCGCCTGTCTTTCGGAGAAGTAAGGCATGCGCATCAACAGTCTCAAGGAGGACAGGAAACCGCTGCTGATGATCATTCCGATGATCGACATCATCTTTTTCCTGCTGGTGTTCTTCATGATGTCGATGCTGACCATGGTGACGCAGAAAACCATTGCCCTTAATCTCCCCAAGGCGGCCATCGCGAAAGTGGACACCACCAAAACAGTCCCCGTGTCGATCACAGAGGACGGGCGTCTTTTCCTAGAGCAGAATTTGGTTTCAGAGGAGGAGTTAGCTCAACGGCTTGTGTCTTTAAAGACTGAGAACGAGAAGCTCACTGTGGTGCTGCGCGGCGATGAAAAAACCGATTTCGGCACGGTGGTTGGCGTTATGGATGTCATCCGCCGTACAGGCATTGAACGAGTCTCCATAGCAACCGAGGGAAGACGCTGATGAGTCCGAAGCCACTTTCCTGGCAGTCGGCATTGAGCGCTTCTGTCGTTATTCATGCTTTATTGGTCGGAGGTATCGGTCTTATCTTTTTCCAATCCGCGCCTGTCGGCGGATCCGGCATGCTTACCGTTGATCTTGGCGGCCCTGCAGGGAATGCCGGCGGCTTGGGAGATATGCATCAAGACGGCCGACTTGGCAACGGCGGGGCTGGCGGGGACGGCGCAAAATCCCATTCCAAGGACAGGCGCCTGGAACCGACTGATGAGCCCGAAAAGCCATTGGCCCCGAAAACAGAAGGAGAGACACTTGACGAGCCTCCGAAAGCCGCTGCCGCTGAGACTTCATTGGATTCGAAGCACACTCCCAAAGCGCCTGAGCTGACATCGACACAGCCAACAGCAGATTCGGGGGATGAGCAGGTGAAGTCTGCGCAGGCAAAGCCTATTCTCAAAAGGCAGAATCCTCAGCCCCAAGTTTCCAAAAACATAAAGCCGGTCAGCAAATCCAAAAGAGAAAACTCGGAAGGCAAAGCTTATAAAGGCGAAACCCAAAAGCCCGCGCCGCTTAAAGAAAAAGCTTCCGCTTCCGAAACGGATGGCAAAGACGGCAAGACTAAGCATGTCAGCGCAGGCTCCGGCGGTGCAGTTGGTGCGAGCGGAACGGCTGACGGCAAAGCTCAGACCGAAGGATCCGGAGTGGGGGATGGGCAAGGAACGGCTTTCGGCAGCGGCAATTTCATTGCGAACGGTGACGGCTCCTATACGGCATTGGGTTCCGGCGGCATCTCGTACAAAATCCTTTCAGAGGCAACGCCAAGGTATCCGCGGGCAGCTCGTTCCATTGAATTCAACAAGGTCGTACGGGTGCGGGTGAAATTCTTGGTAGGACTCGACGGACAGGTTGAAACCACAGAGATATTCACCCGAAATATCCCGGATCTAGGTTTCAAAGAGGCTGCTGTCGAGGCAGTAAAGAAAATGAAGTTTGCACCTATTTATCATCAAGGGCGTAACATTAAGGTTTACTTCCAAAAAACTATTGTGTTTCAACCTTAAATTTTCGTCGTGCTGCTTCCATATTTGAGAACAGCACGGCACTAATTTCACAGCATTTTCCGAGCGATAAATTAAAAAAACAGGCTCCGGCAGATTCTGATGCCTGGCCGCACCTTCAGAGCTCTGAGGGGGCAGATGGCTGTACGGCGTGCAAACATAACCAGCACCAGATTGCAGACACATCGCGGATGCGGCACTTAACAGTGCTTTTCTAGTTTACACGTTTGGCTGCGGCAACTATTTTTAAAGATTGGAACCCTGCCTCTGTCGGGTATCTAAGGCAGTTGTATGCGCGTTCTTTGCCGCAGAAAGATGATTAAAGCGGTATACAAATGAGCCAAAGAACAAATAATATTTAAAATATAGGAACGCAAAATGGTTCTGTATGCGGCATCAACTACTGAGCGCTGCCTGTTTATATAGTGTAAGCATCACATGGTCGGATTGATGTTTATTGAGCGAGAAGCATGAATCTTTAAATTTTGACTTATCCATGGATATTAAATCATATTCGTTTAAGATCCAATTGATCGATCTATCGCTGGTTAGAATTTTTATATTATGTGCTTTTGAAGGTGAAGATAAGTGATGAGAGGGTAATAGAATTAAGTCGAGATATAAAATATTTTATGCAATGTTTAAATTTGATTTTGGATTATCTTATGACAGTAAGTATTAAGAAGCAAATTCTAATTCTCATTTTGGCAGCTTTTTCCCTGAATGGAGCATGTGGGATGTTGGATCCTAAAGTTGATGCTGCTGTTAAGGGACTCAGCCCTTTGAATTGGCCTCTGACAGTTAATGATCTTGAGTTGTGGAATAAAGAAAATTTAGTTGTTGCCAAAAATGAAAAAGAGCTCCTTGCTCATTATATGAGATATTATCATGCTAAATCTTCTTCATTGAAAAATGAATTCTATGATGGATTTATATCTCGCTTCTGGGGATATTTTGTTTCGTGTGTGGCATCTAATCCATTTCATAAACAAGAGATATCTGTATTTGATGCCGCCTATAATCATAGTTTTGATATGGAGTATTTTTATTTTTTGTACGGTCTTCCTGGCGGCAATGCTTGGTCCGTTGATTCTAAAAAAATCGATGAAATCAGAACTAATTTCTACACAATGATTAAAGCTTACCCTAAGCTGAAGGATTATATGACGCCGGAAATGTATAAATATCATCCTTTAATGTTTGCGAATAAAGTTTTTCCTCCCCGATTAGAGGTTTGTGTCAATCGATCTGGGAAAGTTTTCGCACAATTGCAAGAAGCTCAATCCTTTAATGAGGACCCGCTTAATAAAGCTAAAGGGCTGAAATATCAATTTCAATATGAAGGAACGCTCAATCGTAGACTTGCATATAAGTTATATGACACCCTTATTAGAAAGGATGAGGATGTTAGTCAATATGTATATGAATACAGTCTTAAGGGTGCGAAAAAATAATGTAGATTGATGGTAATTCTTGTGTGTGAGTGAATGACCTTGAGTTTTAGGTGTTCGCCTTTTGTTATATGTGTTTTTGGCGTAATCAAGGCGTCGGATAAGTTTTAAATGTTTGAATCGATGATTGCAGTTGCGCCCCCTTTTTTTATTAAAGAAGATAAAATCTGGCTTTAATCAAAGCAAAAGTGTTCTGAATATTCGTAATTGATGGTAATGCGTATATAAGAGTTTTTCGTGCTATAGGAATGAATTTTCTATTGCTGGGGTATGTTGAAGACAACACCGTTGGAAACGGTCATTTCACAGGCTTTAATAAGCGGCAGCATTGTGCAGCGGCGTCTGCGACGGCTTGGAGCACAGCTTCGGCTGCCTGTCAGCTGAAATTGAATAAATCTTCGATATGGGAAAAGTTGAGTCGCTTCTAATGGTTGGTATTTTCGAAAAATAATGTCAGGTCGTGCATCTGACAATTCATCCAGAAATCCAAGAGATCAGAGAACGTTGAGGGCATTCATTGCAGCCCAATGGACTGCGAATGAGGAAGGGTAGAGAGGGGGCAAAGCAATTTCGAGCGGTGAGGACCTCCGGATTTCTGCTGGAGGCCGCACAAGCTGATTCCCCACTTTCGCACATCTCAAAAATGCCGGTGGGAGGGGTGCATGTTTGTCACGCGATGGGGCCGGAGTCGCCTGGACCCTGACCACAGACGTGCTGCGTCAGAAAATGATTTATAGCGGGCGCGACAGCCGCTCGGTCTTGCGCGAGCCCAAGACCGAGCGGCAAAGCGGCGGTCTGACAGGATCAAAACGCCGTTACTTCAGTGGTCGGGCTGCTTAGTCGGCCAATACATCGCTCCATGCTTCAAGTATTTCATGGCGTCTCAAGTCGAGCGCATGACAGTAATACGGTGCGCCGTAAATGCGTCCATTCTTTACCGCATTGCATTCGGCGAATTGGGGGTGTTTCCGGATGAATTCAGCTGTTTTTTGGCCGCAAGCGGCCGTATCGCCGGTATAGACGATGAGGTCCGGGTTCTTTTCGAAGAGGTCGGAGAGGTCATCGAGTTCCTGAATGCCAGGGATGCGTTCTTCGGCATTTGGCCGAACATTGATGTTCTCTATTGCAAAAGTGTTTGTGAGCAGTTGAGAGAGTGCACTGCGCTCAGAGATCCGGAAGACGTAGCTTTCATGGCGAACGGGACTGCGGATCGCCAGAAAAATTGCGGCCTTTTGTCCCTTTCGAATGGATTTGCGCACATCGTCGAGTGCTGCCAGCCGCTCCGTTCGTTCACGAATAATGCGTTCGGCTTGTTTTTCCTCGCCGAAAAGTTTGCCGGCACGGCGCAGAACCAATTCTGTTGATCCCCGCACATCAAGAATTTTGACCGAGATGCCTTCTTTTTCGAGTGCTTCTCGGCCCGCTGCAGGATTGAAGTCGGCGGATCCGTTTTCCTCAAGCACCACAAAATTGGCTTTCATGCGCCGCGCCGCCGGCATGAGCACCTGCGTTGGGTCATTCAAAAAGCACGAAACGCATTCAAGGTGCTTTTCCATCGGGTGGAGAAGTTCCATGGATGGTACGTCGCCGCCAATCAAGCCGCGGCCATAGATGCGCAGTGCACCAAGATATTCAGCGGCGGCATCGCCGACGATGATGATGTTTTCACATCTGGGAAACGGAATGAACGGATTGCCCATGAGCTGGTCCTTGGAGGTTGATGATGTGGTCCGCAAGCGGCCAAAGCGATTGCTGATGTGTGACGAGAAGCATTGCGGTCTGAGGGAGTTTCTCCTTGAGCAAGGCAATCATCCAGTGTGCATTGACCGGATCAAGGCCGCTCGTCATTTCGTCGAGAAGCAGGATGTTAGGTTTGACAATAAGGGCCCGCAACAAAGAAAGCCGCTGCTGTTCACCGCCGGAAAGCCGTGCAGACCAGTCGCCCGAGTCGTAGAGCTTTTCTTTGAGATGGTCGAGGTGTGCGGCACTGAGCAGTTCCTGCGCTGCCTGTTCCGTGATCGTTTCAGGACTTTGCGGATAGGTGAGCGCAGCGATGAGCTCTCCTTTTGGCAAATAAGGCTGCTGCGGCATCCAGAAGATGGATCCGCGTTCAGAGAGTTTACCTTCGTAATTTCCGGCGAAGCCTGAAAGGACTTTGAGAAGCGTGGATTTTCCGATGCCCGACGGGCCGCAGACGATGGTGAAGCTGCCCGGGACGAGTTTGAGACGGACGGGCACGCGGCTGATGTTTTTGCCGTTTGGAACGATGAGGTCAAGGGCCGCGGTGAGACCAGTGCATGAATTGTCCTGACATCGTTTCTCCAAAGCTCGGCGTTGATCGTCCGCTTCGGAGAGCCCTGCTTCAAGACGGCGAAGACGCTCATAAGCGGCCGCAAGGGCGGCCAGGTCGTCGTAGGACATGATGATCCATGAGAGTGACCGTGCCACATCATTGAAGGCGCCCCTGATCTGCATGAGTCCGCCCAATTGGATGATGCCGGCGAAAAAACTCGGCAGCGCGAAAAAAATGGGAGCGAGGTGTGTGAATTGTCCGACGCCGACCGTGAAAAGGTTGAGGTCTCGCTTTCGTTTAACCAACGCAATGAGGACAGAGAGAAGCTGCCGGAAGCGCTCGACCAGACCGGCTTCCTCCACTGCCTCAGCATGAGCCCCGGCGATGGCATCTGCATGACGTCGTTTTTCCATGAGGGCGGCACGCAGATTCGCCTCCATGTGCTGAGCATTGATGTTGAGGCCTTTAAGCTTGCGTCCGATGAGGTGTGTAATCCATGTGGCAACGATCGTATAGAGGATGCAGACCCAGAACATGTAGCCGGGGATCGTGATGCCGAACACTTCAGCAGAGCCTGAGAGCTGCCAAAGGATGACTGAAAAACTGCCGATCGTGAGCATGGCGTCGTAAAAGCTCACCAGAAGATCGACGGAAAGATTGACGAGCTGCCGAACATCCTCCGTCACGCGTTGGTCTGGGTTATCGGGTTCTCGGCCGCTCTCGCGCAGCAGATAGTGGGCGCTTTCCGGAGATAGCCAGCGTTTGAAGAAAATCTGCGTAAGGTCGCGGCGCAGCGCAAGCGCCAAGCGGTCCTTGACATAGCCAGCCCAGACGAGCAGTACGATGATGACGGCGGCAAGCCCTATGAAATAAAAAAGTTCTCGGAAGATCGCATCGCGATTGACTGCCTGAAGTGCGTTAAAGAACCGTCCGTTCCAATCGTTATAGAGAACAGCAAGCTTGATATTGAATGCGTATGCCGCAAGAACGATGGCAAAAAGTCCCCACAAGCGCCATTGACTGCGGGTAAAAAGATACTGCGTGATAAGACGGCATAAGCCGCTCGGACGCGGATTAAGGAACATGCTTGTGCTTGAATGGTGCTGTGCCGAAAGCGGTTCGGGGAGACCGCTTTCGGCAGACTTTTTCAGGTGAAATTAGAACTGGGCCGAGAGCCAGGCACGGAAGCCTCGAGCATAGCCCACGTTGTTCTCACGCATGCCGAACAGCGCAACGTACTTCTCATTTGTCAGGTTAGTGACGGCGAGTCCTGCCTGAATGTTGAAGTAATTCGGAATCTTCGGCGTCCAGTTGATGCCTACGGAGTGCAGGGTGTAGTCATCCAAATGGGTTGCTGCATATCCTGGGAACGGAACGGTATCGCCGCCCTTAGCCCAATGGAGCCGGTACCAAGGCTCAAGTTGGGCAGCTGCAATTTTGTAGCTCAGCCGCAGGTTGGCGCTCTGAGGCGTAACACCGCCCAGCCGTTCGCCGGTTTCCTTATCTTCGGAATGCAGGTAACCGTATGAAGCGGATGCTTTAAAGCCGTTGAGTTCATAGGTGCCGGAGAGCTCAGCGCCCTTGTTGACAACGTGGCCGTAGTTCACCGTTTGGTACTTGATCGGTCCGACCATGCCGCCTTGCCACCACTCGAGCATATTATCCTGAACCGAAATGAAGTCCTTGACGTCGTCATAGAAGACCGCAACTCGCCAGAAAAGATGATCGTTCTCAGTGAGAAGATCGCCGAACAGGCCGCTCATGCCGATTTCGTAGTTCGTGGATTTTTCAGGCTTCAGATTGGGATTATTGATGACCTCAACATTCTGACCGTAGTCTGTGCTGTAGAAGTACATCTCATCGAGCATTGGCGGACGGTAACCGGTGTGTACGGACCCCCAGACCAGCAAAGATTCATAGGGCGTCATCTTCAGCGTGATGCCCGGCGTTACTTTGGAGTCGGAAAGCGAAGGGAAACCGGTATTCGATTCGCGCTTGAAGTAGTTGAAGCGCACGACGGGGACCACGGAGAACAGACCGTTGATCTTATATTCGTCCTCAACGAAGAAGCCGCCGTCAAAACCGTCAGCATCCGGACGGGTTGAATCTTTGTCCCATTCGTTTGTCGTTTGATCTAAAACTATGCCGCTTTGCGATGTCTTTGAAAAATCGAACCCATAGGTGACGGCATGCCGGCCGAGTCCGTTGAGGTAGGAGGTGTTCTGCACATTTCCGCTCACGGAGTCGAACTTATCTTTGGAATTGATGCCGCGCCAAGGATCAGGATTGACGTAGTGGAATTTGGAGTGGGCGTATTGAAGGGCTGCGGTGAGATTCCATAGGTCGCCTCGTTCGAACTCCCATTTGCCGGTGACGCGCTGCTGTTCATAGCGATAGAACGTATCGCTTTCAGAATTCGCACGGTCAAAGTTGTATGAGAGGCTCAGCACGTTGGCATCGTTAGGCATGAAGGAGGCTTTGCCGAATGCTGCTGTGCTGTAAGCATCGATATCAGCTTTGCTTCGTTTGCCGGTCAGTGAGTTGGTGGAGGCACCCGAGTCACGGCGTGAAACCCCAAAGACGACGTCCCACTGATTGGAGCGGCCGAATGCGTAAGCGCTCTTTTGCCATTCCTGATTGTCTGAGGTGTAGCCGGCCTTGACTTTGGCACCAAAGTTTCGATCGGTTCCCTTCAGGAAATCATTGGCGTTCATTGTGGTGACGGCCAATGTGCCGCCAATACCGCCGTTGCCGTAAAGCGCGCTGCCGCCGCCGTGCTTGACTTCAACTTGTTTAAGAATTTCAGGATCAATGAAAATGCCGCTTGGACGGTTGCCGGCCATTGTTTGGTCGTCCTGACGCATTCCGTCAATCAAATACGTGATTTGAGAGGAGTTCGATCCTCGGATTGAAATTTGCGACGATATGTAGGCAAAGTCAAGGACATCTACGTTGGGAATATCTAAAAGCAGTTCGCCCAAAGTTACAGGCTGATCTTCCTGAATATCCTGCTCTGTGAGCACGCTGAGTGAGCTTGCGGCCTGATAGAGGGGCTGAGTGGTTCGGGTAGCCGTTACGACGATGGGCTGTGTATCAATGTAAGTCGCTTTGGTAGTCGAATCTTCAGCTGCGGCAGCACTATTCATTCCTGCAAATAGAAAGGCTATCGTCAGTACGAGAGGACGAAATGAAAAATGGGGGGAGGGGTAAATGTCAGAAGGATTCATGCCAATCTCCGTTGACAAAGCGGTCTGCGTTTGTAGACTGCAGACGCCCTTAATGATGAGAATGATTCGCATTATAATGTGAGATTGGCGAAGCTAACAGATTATTTTTATTGAAGAATTTTGATTACGGCGCTAAATGATTGGTTAACAAAGGACAATGACGAATTTGAAATTAATCTGGAGTTTTGATGAAAGTGTTGGTTTTTTGCTCAACGTTCAAAACCATTGATATCCAGTTATTTAGGCATTAATGCTGTTTATAGAAATAGTTTTGATAGTTTACCTTCTGAACTGATCGTCATTGCACATGACAATGATCGGCTAAGTGGCGATAGGGGAAATTTGTGGGTGGGGGGGGGCAACAATAGAATTTACTAATTAACTTGTAGTTTCGCTATTGTATTGATATTTGTGGAAAACAAGGAATTATTCAAATCTTGACGGATTTGAATACTTCGATTACTCACCTAACATGCAGGCATCCCGTTCTTCTTCACGGCAGATCGGGCATTGAGTTTGAGTGTCCTTCAAACGATGTAAATATAGATGCCAGCAGCTCAAATCAATCCATCATCATCTGTACTAACTGCCGCAGTCAGCATTGAGCGTGAACGGCCTGACTTCCCGTCTGATAAGAAGCGCAGGGATGCGCTTGTCCTTTTTAACTGTGGGCTGGGCTATTCGAAGGTTGCAGACATTTTGGAGCTGAATCCCAACACGGTCCGTGACTGGGCAAAAAGCTTTTTGGCCGGCAAGTTTAAAACTGAGCTTTCAAAGACGCAGTTTCGCTATTCGGAAGATTTCAAGCTTCGCTGCGTGACCATGCGTCTGAGCGGCATGAGTTGGTCGGCCATTGAACGTGAAATGGGAGTTGCACAGGCTACTGTGCGTCGCTGGGTACGAGCAGCCGAAGCTAAAAAAACAGGCAAAGGAGATCTTGTCTGATGGCAGGTAGCAACATTACTTGCCGTCTTTTCGCCGCTTTTGAACGTTTCAAGAACCCGAATTTGATTCGATTGGCGAAGTATCTTCCAGCTTATAAGGGAAAGATCGGTCTGGCTGTCTGCTGCATGCTGACCGCCGGTCTTTCCTCATCGCTTATTGCGACCCTTTTGGGGCGGCTCACCGATGCTGGCTTTTATCAGCAGCAGGCTTGGGTGGTGCTTGCGGCTCCGATCGGGCTCATCCTCATTTCGCTTCTCCACGGCGGGAGCATGTTCGGCAGCAACTATCTGCTCGGGCAGGTCTCTCAGTCCATTTTGGCTGAGCTGCGACGCCAAATATTCCACCGCATTCTGCATTGGCCGGCAGAAACCTATCAGGCGAATTCAACCGGTTTGGTGACTTCCAAATTCGTCTTTGAAGCGAACTTTGCGCTCAGCAATGCAGCCAAGTCTGCGATCACTCTGGTGCGGGACAGCATTCAGGTCGCCGCGCTCACAGTTGTTCTTTTCTGGCACAACTGGGAGCTTGCCATGATTACCTTGGTGATTGGACCTTTTGTGGCTTGGCTCCTGCGATATATCAGCGCCAAGATGAAAAAGGTGATGAGCTCAAGTCAGGCCAACATTGCTGAGCTGTTAGTGCGAGTCAAAGAAGCCTATGGCGCCGAGCGTTTGGTAAAGATCTCAAATGCTTACGAGCAGGAAACATCTCGCTTTGCCAGATTGAATGCTGACATTAAGGATCTGATGATTCGCATGACCAAGGCTTCATCCTTGGGGACGCCCCTCACGCAGCTTCTCTGCATGACGGGTATTGCCGTAGTGCTCACGATCGCGATGTACCAGACGCAGGCAGGTCTTCTCACCATTGGTGAATTCGTGACGTTTCTGGCTGCGCTTCTTCTCATTATGCCGCCTTTGAGGCATTTGGCAGGCTTGAATGCATCTTTTGTGATGATGACGGTGGCTGCGGAAAGTCTCTTTGCAACACTTGACCTGCAGGAGGAGCCTGATCAAGGTACGGAGCAGTTGTCTAAAGACATAAAGAACGTGGTCTTTGACAGCGTCGGTCTGCGGTATCCGGGGGCAGAACGGGATGCTGTGGAATCGGTTTCCTTTGCCATTGAAAAAGGCAGGGCTATTGCTCTCGTTGGTTTCTCGGGATCGGGGAAGACGACCATCGTCAATATGCTTCCGAGGTTTTGGAATCCAACATCAGGACGGATTCTTATTAATGGCGTTGATGCACAACGCTATACGCTCTCAAGCTTAAGAAGTCAGATAGCCATCGTTTCACAAGACGTGCTGATGTTTGACGACACGATACGCGCAAACATCACTTATGGCTGTCCGAACGCTTCGGATGATGATATCAGGCGCGCAGTAGCAGATGCCGCTTTAACCGACTTTGTGGAAAGTCTTCCGCAAGGTCTGGACACACCGGTGGGTGAGGCTGGAGATCGTCTCTCCGGCGGACAGAAACAGCGGATTTCTATTGCACGAGCATTCCTGAAGAACGCCCCCATTCTGATACTGGATGAACCGACATCTGCCCTTGACGGTGTGTCGGAAGCGCAGATTAAAGAGGCTTTAACGCGTCTCATGGCCGGACGCATCACGCTGATCGTTGCACATCGCCTGACCACGATTGAGCATGCAGATCAAATTCTGGCATTGGCAGACGGCAGAATCGTTGAGTCCGGAAGCTGGCAGGAACTTATTGAGCGAAACGGACTCTTCGCGAAGCTCTGTCGTCTTCAGGGCATCAATGCCAAGGGCGAGCAGGAGGATGCAGCATGAACTTCCTGCGGCGCGTTTTTGCGAATGGTCTGGATGCGGATCTTATCCGCCTCTTTCGCATGCTTCTCCCATATAAGGGGCTCATTGCGCTCGCCTGCATCTTTCTCATTGGCGCGGCAAGCATGTCGTCCCTCACGGCGACGCTTTTGGGCAAACTCACCGATCTTGGTTTTTATCAGGAAGAAAAGTGGGTGATCTTCGCGGCGCCGGCAGCTTTGATCGGCGTATCGCTGCTGTTTGCGGTTTCTACCGTGATGAGTTCCATTTTGATGGCAAAGGTGTCGCAGTCTGTGTTGGTCACCTTGCGAACCGAGCTGTTTGAACGGATGCTGCATTGGCCGGCGGAGGCGTATCAAAAGTTCTCGACCGGAACAGTTTCTTCCAAATTCGTAAATGAAGCCAACATTGCTTTGAGCGGCGCAACGAATTCAATCATTGTTTTGGTGCGCGATATCGTCCAAGTGATTGCGTTGCTGGCAGTTCTCTTCTGGCACAACTGGCAGCTCACGCTTGTGGCGTTCGTTGTTGCTCCGGGGCTGGCACTCATTCTTCGTGCGATCAGCCGCCGCATGCGCATGATCGTCAAGCGTTCGCAAGAAGCATTGGCTGCCATGATTTCGCGCGTGCAGGAGTCCTACGGCGCTGCGCGCATTGTGAAGGTTGCGGGTACCTACGACTATGAGGACGAGCGATTTGCTCAGATCAACGGCCGTATTCGCAGCCTGGCCATGAAGACCATTCAGACGCAGAGTCTTTCAACGCCGCTCACGCAGATGCTCACGATGGTAGCGATCGCGTTTGTTGTCGGCGCTGCACTTTTTCAAGCTCAGCAGGGACTGTTGACTTTCGGCGAATTCATCACATTCCTCGCAGCCTTGCTTTTGCTGAGAACGCCGATACAAGCGCTTTCAGGATTAAACGGCACGTTTGCCTCCATGTCGGTGGCGGCAAAGAGCATCTTCGAGATGCTCGATACGGAGCGCGAGACGGATAAGGGAGCGGTTGTTCTCGAGCGTGTCCGGGGCGAGGTGAATTTCGAGCACGTGTGGTTACAGTACCCCGGGCAGTCCGGTTGGGCCTTGCATGACGTGAACTTCACCGTTCAGTCCGGCGAGCATGTCGCGCTCGTGGGACAGTCCGGCTCCGGCAAGACTTCGATCGTGAACCTCATTCCGCGGTTCTGGGAACCGACAGAGGGACGGATCACTTTGGACGGTCATGACATCCGAGATCTGACGCTTGAAAGTCTGCGCAGGCAGATCTCGATCGTCTCGCAGGACGTGGTGCTCCTTGACGCAACCATCCGCGAGAACCTCACCTATGGCCTTCCGAACGTTTCGAACGAGGCTGTCTGGGCGGCTTTGGACGCCGCGGCGCTCAAGGACTTCGTCGCTTCGCTCCCCGATGGCTTGAACGCTCGCGTGGGGGAGGGCTGGGGGCTCTTGTCCGGAGGACAGAAGCAGCGCCTTTCCATCGCGAGGGCGCTCCTCAAGGATGCGCCGGTTCTGATTCTCGACGAGGCGACGTCAGCGCTCGACTCCGAAGCCGAGTCGGCCGTGAAGCAGGCCATTGATGTTCTCACCAAGGGAAGGACGGTGTTCGTCGTGGCGCACCGCTTCTCGACCGTCGAGAATGCCGACCGCATCTTCGCTATGGATAACGGTGCGATCGTCGAGGTTGGTACCAAAGCCGAACTACTCGCCCGACAGGGACTCTTCGCGCGTCTCTATACAGCGATTGACTCTTGTGGGAGATGAGCCGTGAGATCTCCGTTTCCCTATCTCACTTCCTGGTTCGCCCCCGCTTGGTGCGCTTCATCGTCTATTTGGGAGCCAACAAGGGGTTGCTCGCCGCCTGCGTTCTTTACAACAGGAGGAGCCATGACCTAGGCCGTCTTGGTGTTTGCTACGGATCTTATTGATTATTACAAGGAAGAAATATATGCAAGAACCTGTGGTTCAGTTCGTCATTCCGATGGCCGGAGCCGGCAGCCGCTTTCAAAAAGCGGGCTACAAGCTGCCCAAACCCCTGATTCCTGTCCTCGGCAAGCCCATGATCCAATTGGTCGTGGAGAACCTCACCCCGAAAAAGTATCAGGCGAAATTCGTTTTTCTCGTACAGCAGGCTCATATCGAGCGTTATCACGTGGACCAACTGTTGCAGCGAGTGGCACCGGGCTGCGGGATCGTGCCCGTGCACGGTTTAACCGAAGGGGCCGCCTGCACGGTTCTCCTCGCTCGCGATCATTTGGATGCGAACCAACCGCTCGTGATCGCCAACTGCGACCAGTACGTGGACTGCTCGATGGACGCGTTCTTTGAAGCGTGGTTCGAGGGCGACTACGACGGCATGATCATGACGATGAAAGCCGACGATCCCAAATGGTCGTTCGTGGGCTTCGACTGCACAGGTAAGCCCGATCGCGTAGTGGAAAAACAGGTGATTTCGGAAGAGGCTACGGTCGGCATCTATGGCTTTACGCGCGCGGTCGACTTCATCCGTGGGGCCGACGCCATGATTGCCGCCGACGACCGGGTGAAGAACGAGTTCTACGTCGCTCCGGTTTACAACTATTTGGTCAAAGACGGGGCACGGCTCGGCCTATTCAATATTGGTAGTGAACGCCACGGCATGTACGGCATTGGTATCCCCGAAGACCTTCAGTATTTTGAAACTCTGCCGCTCGCCCGCAAGGCTTGCGCCTTGGAGATGCCATGACGTTGAAACTCACCATCGTCGCCCACCGGGGGGCCTGGAGTGGCTGTCCCGAATTGGGCGTGCCTGCAGTGGAAAAGAACTCCGAAGCGGCTTTTCGTCTTGCCGTGGAGCATCACTTCGGGATCGAAACCGATTTCCGCGACATTTGCGGCAAGGTGGTCGTCAGCCACAATCCGCCTCCCGCCGACGCCTTATCGGCGCAGGACTTCTTCAATTTCTTGGAACCAGGGCAGACGGTCTTGGTCAACATCAAGGCCGACGGCTTGGCTGCTTCCTTGGAAGAGCTGCGTCGCCACACTCGTCTTGCCTACTGTCGACCGTACGCCTTCGACATGTCCGTCCCTGACACGTTGGAGTACGAAAAAGCGGACTTTCCCTTCCTCGAACGTTTGAGCGAGTACGAGACGCTGGGCTGTACCGGAAGCGGAAATTTTCCCGCTCACTCGGGCATTTGGCTCGACGCCTTTCACAAGCAGTGGTACGGGTTGGAGGATATTCGCACATTGCTCGCACATCACCGCCGAGTCGCCCTCGTGTCTCCCGATCTGCACGCTCGCCCGTACGGACAGGTGTGGGATTGGGTGAAGGAACTGCTCAAAGAGCCGGACGTTTTCTGTACGTCAGCTGAACTCATTTTATGTACCGATCATCCCTTTGCGGCCCGCAGGTTCTTCGAGCAGAAGTAACGCGGAGAGCGTCAGGACGAAAGAAACAAAGGAAAAGACATGCCGGTAAAAATCAAGGCCGTCCTTTTTGACATGGACGGAGTGTTGGTCGAAGCCAAGGATTGGCATTACGAAGCCCTCAATCGGGCGTTGGACGTGTTTGGACTGCCGATTTCGCGCAGTGAACACCTCTCGCAGTACGACGGTTTGCCCACCCGCACCAAGCTCAAGATGCTCACGGAAAAGAAGGGTTTGCCGCCGGAATTGCACAAGTTTTTAAACGACTTGAAGCAGCGCTACACCACCGACATCATCACAACGCACTGCCATCCGGTCTTTAACGTGGAGTATGCCCTTTCACGCCTGCACGCAGAGGGCTACAAAATCGCCGTGTGCTCGAATTCGATACGTGCTTCTATCGAAATGATGATGAAAAAATCGGCGTTGTTGCCTTACATCGACCGAATCATTTCCAATCAGGACGTGAAAAAAGGCAAACCCGATCCTGAGATGTACCAAAAGGCCATCGCAGCTTTCAATCTCACTCCGAAAGAATGCCTGATTCTCGAAGACAACGAGAACGGCATCAAAGCGGCCCGCGCGAGCGGTGCCAACGTACTAGTCATCGGCACTGTGGCCGACACCAACTATGTCAACATCCGGGGAAGGATCAACAGTATCGAGGCGTCGGCATGAACACCAATACTATTGTTTTAGGAAAATACGCCATGAATGAGGCGCTCGCGGCCGTCGTGGCCCGTGCAGCTCTTTTCTCAGACGACAAGACGGTCATCATCGTGAAAGCGGAAGACGACGCGCCCTATTCTCCTTATGTGGTGCGCCATGCTCGTCACATGATGGGTGACGTTTGTGACGTGCTGTGGGAGGCCGCAAAGCTCTCACCGGACATGCCGCTGCTCTTGGCTTCTAGCCGCGGTTATCGCTACGACTTCACGTTGCCCGCAATGCCCGACGGGGCCGACCTTGCTATTTTCGGGGATGAAGCCGCGCTTTCAGGGTTCAAGTTCGATCTCACGGGTCTCTTGATCGAATCCGGAGCGCTTCCGGGCAGCGCTTTGTTCCGACTGTACTTCAAGACCACGAAGGATTATTTGGATCTTACCGAACGCGTCATTTTGGCCGGGAAGATTCAAGGCGAAGCCTATGAACTGCGTACGGTGATTAATCAAGCCATCTTGGACGGCAAGAAGATCGTGGTGCGTTCGTGGGAGGATCTGCCGTGATAAGCGCCCAGCTTTCCAATTTCACCAAAGGGTGGTTCGTGGGGGATTTCGCGCCCACGCTGTGCCGTACCCAAGTCGTTGAAGTCGCTGTGAAAAAATTCCGAGCAGGGGAAACAGAGGCCGCCCATTTCCATAAAATCGCAACGGAATATACCGTGGTGATCTCCGGACGAGTACGCATGTTCGAGCGCGAATGGAAAGAAGGAGACGTGGTGGTAGCGGAACCCGGGGATAAAACTTCGTTTACCGCTCTCACTGATGCGGTGCTTACGGTGGTGAAGTTCCCTGGTGCTCCACACGACAAGTATTTGGTGTCGGACTCATGACAGTAAAATTGAGTGACGTCAGTGTGGTGCTCCAAGGCCCAGTGCGTTTCGAGACACCAGAAAGCGTCGAGAGCGTTCGCCGCCTGCTGCCTGAAGCCGAACTCATCCTCTCTACGTGGGAAGACGAAGACGTCTCCAGCTTGGGTCCTATCCGTGTTTTGCGCAGTGAGAAGCCCTCGGCTCCGATTCAACACGACCGACTGTCGGTACCCAACAACTTGAATCGCCTGATTCGCTCTACCAAGAAGGGAGTGGCCGCAGTCACGCGACCCTATGTCTTGAAGATGCGCAGCGACATGGTGCTCGATTCGCTCGCTTTTTTGGATTCGTTCGAGCGTTTCCCGGAGCGCGGCCCAATGCCGTTGTTTGCGCACAAGGTGTTGGTGCCCGCTTTGTTTTCTCGTACGGCCTATCGAGGCCACGCAGTGCCTTTTCACTTGTCGGATTGGGCTGTTTTCGGGTTGGCGCAGGACGTCCGAGCGCTTTTTTCCGAACTTCCGGAAGTTGTCGAGCCTGAATTTACTCGGTGGTTCGAGCGTCAGGATCACAAGTCCCCTTTCGGTACGACGCTTTTTCGCGTGGCTCCGGAACAGTACGTCGCCTATTCTTTTTTCAGCCGCTCGACCGGGCGCACTTTGATGGTGGACGCCAGTGACAACAACCCGGCAATTGTGCTCGAAGCTGAGAAATTCACGGTCAGCAACTACATCGTGGCGGAATACTGTGACAGCGGTCTGAGGTTGCCGAAATATCCGGCTTCCATTGACGAGAAATTGATCGGCATGGAGTTTTTCGAGTTGTGGAACCGTTTTACCTACGAACAGGCATACCGCAAATACTGCGATCCGCATTACGAGATAACGGCTCTCGAAGAAGCGGAACTGTATCGTCGTCGTCCGCTGAATGAAGCGAGACTGCGATTAGCCAAACATTGGCGCAGATTGACCCAACCCGCGTCTTTAAGCCGGATTCCCGAAGAACTACTCGCTTTACCTGTGGTTTGTTGTCAGTACCTGAGAGCTCTTTTTTCTTTGCGGGCTAACCAATGAAGTCCAAGAACAGAACCATTTCTAAACCTGTCGCGCCCCCCAAAGTGGTGACCAATGATGCAGAAAATTTGTCCGCGAGGAACATTTCCTTTGTTGTTCAAGGACAGATTCAGCCCGAGACGTATACCTTTTTGCAGGCGCTGCGGCGAAATTTTCCGGAAGCTGAGTTGGTACTTTCTACGTGGCGGGGCAAATACGATCCGTGCTTTCGCCGCATAACGGACAAGATGATCTACTGCAAGGATCCGGGGGCGGTGGTCTGCAGCTATTACCGGGAAGTGGCGCAGTGGAATAACTTGAACCGCCAATTAGTGACCACGATGGCGGGCCTCAATGCGGCTTCGCGTCCGTTCGTCGCCAAGGTGCGAACGGACTTCACGCTCGAAAACTCCACCTTGCTCTCATTTTGGAATCGGTATCCCAAACGCCAGTCCGACGCCTTGCTTTTCCGCCACCGAATCATCGTTCCGAGTTTGTATTCCCGCGTGTATTCCGATCAGCCGACGGCCCTTCCCGTACCTTTCCATCCGTCGGACATGTTCGCCTTTGGGCGTAAAGACGACATGCGGCGGTTTTTCGGTTCTTGTCCTCTGCTGACGGAAAAGGAATTGGGGAATTGGCTGCCGCGCTATCCCAACCGAGTGCCGTATCCGCTCTGTCAATGGCGCTGGGCGCCGGAGCAGGCCATTTTTTATTACGCGGCGAAATCGAAATTTCCCGGTCTGCGATTTGACGATTGGACTTCTTTCAATAAGGAGATCCTGACCGTTTCCAAAAAGCTCCTGATGAACAACTTTATCTTCGTCAATCCCTGTCAGATCGGCTTGTTTTCATACAAGCACAGGGACGCTCTGCGCGGTGCCAACCTGCACGGCGATTGGCCCGGACTGATCACCAACAGTTTCTTCGAGGATTGGTACAAGGCCTCTCTAGATTCTGATCTTGTAGTGCACAGCAAAAACAAGGGAACGGCAGCAGAACGATACGAACTTCATAAGGAAAGGATGCTTTATCCGCTCAAAAAAATGCTTCGTTCTTTGGGGTGGTTTGCCGAGCCGTTTGCGTGCTTATGGTATGGCGCAAAGAATATTTACAAGCGCTAATGGCAAGAAATTCGGATTCGGGTGGAAGGAGATGAATTCTTTGTTGAAAAAGGCTACAAGATAGCTTAAATCTTACAATTCTTTTTAAAATGAAGCGAAAAAGAAATGCTAGGTCAAAAATTTTCGACCAAATCGTCAAGATCAACCAAGAATTGAAACTGTCTTTTACGTGGCGTTCTATTGAGGATTCCTTCTCTGTGCTGTTCAGTGAATATGTCATTCACACAAAAATTATGACATTCTCTCTCAAACTGGATGCCAAAGGTGCGATTCTGCATCGGCAGAAGGCTGGCGTTTGCTGATGAACCCCTGTGCATCACCTTGGCAGAGAGCATGACGAACTAACGAGATCTTCAAGCGAAATATTCGAAAGATTTTTTGTTCCGAGCTTTCGGTAAATGGCGTTACGGTGCGCATAGATGGTACGGTCGCTCAAACCCAAACGTTCGGCAATCTGCTGAGAAGATACGTCTTGGATCATGAGTTCCAGTATTTCGCGTTCTCGCTCAGTAAGGAGGTCAAATGCTTTTTCAAGATCCCGGCCGGTAAGTTCGCCGCAGCTTTTGGCGAGACTTTCTCTGCACAGTTTGGCGATCGCCTTCATCAGGCGGTCTTCGTCAACGGGTTTTTCAAAAAATTCGGCTGCACCCGCCTTCAGCGTCGTAACGGCGAGATCAACGTTGGCATGTCCTGTAAGGATGATGATGGGCAGGGCGTACCGGCGGCGGCGCATTTCCATCTGCAGCTCTGTGCCGGTCATGTCCGGCATGCTGATGTCGAGAATAAGGCAGCCCGGCACAGATGGTGCGTCATCCATAAGGAAAGACCATGCACCAGCATAAGTGCGAACCTGCCAGCCGGCGTAGGTGAGCATCATTTCACAAGTTTCACGAAGATCTTCGTTGTCATCAACGATGCGCACGAGCGTGTGCTGCTGAATATCCTTGAGTGTTCGTGTCACGAGGAGCCTCCGGGGAGAGGAAGAATGATGTGTATTTCGAGGCCTTTGTCGGCTCGTGCACTGAAATGAATGCTGCCACCGTGTGCGCTGATGATGCTCCGCACGATGCTGAGGCCAAGACCCAAACCGTCTCGTTTCTGTGACGGTCCGCAGGAGGCAATGCGCTCAAGCGCTTGAGCATCGAGTTGTTCTGTTTCGTCTGAAACGATCAGCTCGACGTGATCATCGCCGCAGGTCAGTGCAATCTTGGACTGCGGGTCCCGTCCGGCTGCAGCTTCTGAGGAGTTCTTGAGGAGATTAAGCACAACCAGCTGGAGTTCAAGGGGATTGCCAGTAATGAAGACATTGTCCGGCAGGACAAGCGTCACTGCATGATGAATGAGTTTCATCTGGGCGGCTTCAGCCACTGTTTCCCGGATCAGCGCGGAAAGATTAATCGGGAGGTTTCGTCGGTCCGTTCGGGCATAGGAGCAGACGTGCTCGACAATGTCGTTGATTCGCTCTGTTTGTCTTCGGGCTTTGGCACAGGACTTCTCAATGACGGCAGAGTCCTCTTCGTCGCGGGCGGCAGCCATCTCGATCGTACGCAGCGCATAGCGCAGTGCTGAAAGCGGCTGACGGATTTCGTGCGCAACCATGTTTGAAAGCATGCCCATCGTGCTCATTTGCTCGTAGCGGTGGAACTTTTGGAGAAGCGCAGTGTTGCTCTCTTCCAGAGCCATGCGTCGGGCAGCTTCGTCGTTAAGTTCTCGGGTTCGGCGCTCAACGAGGGCATTGACCCGACGAAGGTGCAGCATTAAGGCGAGGAAAGCAACTAGAGCAGCCAATGCGAACGGCCAGACGGCCTCCCAGACTCGCGTAAAAGTCCAATGCCGCAGGTATTCATAGCGTCCCCATTTGAGCTCTCGGTAGAGCTGATCGATGCTTTTGAAGCTGTTGGCGGTGCTCCATGCAATGCCCGCTTCTGTTTGGGGCGGCGCGGTGAGCAGTGCCAGAGAGATTCGCTTTGCAACGTCGGACGGCACCTGACTCATAGCGCCAACCGTCCAGTTAGGAAAGAGCCTCGAGGTGTGCGCGCAGGCGAGCGGAGAGTCTTCTGCCGGCTCGATTACCTTGAAGTGTTTTCTCCTCTCTATTGGAAGTCCTTCCAAAACGCAGGCCCGCATCAGTCCAACGTCAATGGTTCCGTCTTCAAGTGCCTGCAGAATTTTCGGCACGGGCTGATCCACCTGTCTGAGGGAACTGAAGAAGCGGTACGGATCCAAGCCTCTGTCAAGGAGCGCAGAAGCCGGCATCTGCCAGTTGAAGAACATCGATTCGAGACCCGACATCGCCGAGAGATGTTTCAGGTCCTTAAGACTGTTGAGATCAGTGCGTCGGCTGCTCACAACGACTGCGCCGGCAACCGCTTGGTTGGGATCCGGGGCGAAATTGGTGACGAGCGTGGCGAGCGGATAGATGCCGTCAGGCAGCAGCGATGCATAGCACCCGCTGCTGCCGAAAATCACATCTACTTTGCCGCTGCGGGCTGCCTTGATGAGGGCGGCCGTACGGTAGACCTTCACATCCACGCGGTATTCCGGGAGACTTTGCGAGAGAATCTGCGGAAGTTTGCGCAGCACGTAGTCGTCGGCATTCACATAGGTCGTGAATCCCGACGGAGTGCCTTCCTGCAAAAAGGCCATCATCCCAAAACGCAGTACGGGACGGAGGTCTTCCGCCCCGCAGACAGAAAATCCGGGGAACGCGCAGAGCAAAGCCGCTGCTGCGGCCGCGGATCTTATTCTCCAGCTGGATATATGAAAGGCCATTATGAGGAAATGGGGAATTCCGCACCGACAAAGGTGAGGGGGAGAGCAGCCGATGCCGATGCGGAGATGATAGACGCTGTGTGAAGGCTACTTCTCTAATCGCCCGAGCGCTTTGAGAATGGATTCACTCGCGACCTTGCCGGAGGTGAAGCCCCACGCCACGTTCATGCCGGGTGAGGAGTCATCGCCGTGCACAGCATTCACAATTTCACCGGCGGCATAAAGACCCGGAATCGGTTTGCCCTGTTGGTTAAGAACCTGAAGATTCTCGTCGACGATAACGCTTCCCATCGTAGTGGCAAAGCGCGGTTTTTGTTCAACGATGTAATACGGACCTTCTGACGAGATTGCGGCCTTCATAAATGCCGCAGGACGGCCAAAGTCCTCATCTTTGCCAAGCTTAACGAGTTCGTTGTAGCGGGCAACGGTCTTCTCAAGCGTGCGGCCGTCAATGCCGGCTGCTGCGGCGGCTTCAGCGAGGGTTGCGCCATGAGCGAAGATCGGAGCTTTGCGGCCGTTTTCGGCGAGCCATTTTTCAAGATCTTCGTCCGTAATGCCCAGCGTGTGAACGCCGTCACGGAAGCCATTCCATGTAGCCTGATCCATCACGAGGTAGAGCATTCCGCCCTTTTGCTTCTCGAGCACAGTAAGAATATCGTGATTAGAGGCCTTTTCATTAATGAGGCGGCGTCCTTCGTTGTTGACGAGAATGCCCGATTGGAGCCACGCACGGTAGTTGCCTTGAATAATCGACTTTGCTACGCCGGGAGCCGCTTCAACGCCGTTGGGATAGCGCTTGCCGAATTCCATGAGTTCAAGCTTGGCGCCGACGGCTTGGGCCATACGATGTCCGTCGCCGGTTGCTGAGGCCGGTCCGTAGTAGAGCGCGCTTTTAAGCGGTTCGATGAGCATCGCCTTATTCGCGCCGTAACCGCCGGTGGCGAGGAGGACCGCTTTGCTCGAGAAGATGTATTTCGTTCCGTCCTTCTTGTGCGCTTCAACACCCACGATCCGGCCGTCTTTAACAATCAGTCGTTCAGCCTTGGTGTCGGTGTGGATCTTGATGCCGAGATCCCGCACGGCCTTTTCCACCTTCCGGTAGGCCGGGCCGCAGCCGCCCTTGAGGTAGAGCGAGCGGTCGAATTGAAATTCGGCGCGGTACTGCAGTTTTTGGTCAATGAATTCCGGTTTGAAGCGGTTGATCGCCCAATCGGCAGCACGAGGAGAATTTTCCGCGAACATCGTGAGCGTTGTCAGGTCGTTCTTCAGGTGGCCATTGCCGATCAGATCGTAGACCAGAGCTTGCGGAGGATCGTAGGGGACGCCTTTTTCCTTCTGGAGCTTCGTGCCCATGATGGCCCACTGCCCGCCGCAGATGGCCGATGCGCCGCCGGTAACGCTCATCTTCTCAAGGACTGTCACGCGGGCACCGTGCTCAGCAGCGTTGACGGCCGCGGCAAGTCCTGAAAAACCCGATCCGATGATGACAACGTCTTCAGCTGCTTCAATCGTTTTTCCGGCATGTTTCGGCGCAGTGCTTCGGGCTGGCTGATTCGGATCGCCTTTGGCTTGACGAATGGAGTCTTCAACGGCCGCGAAGATGGCTTTGCTGGTTACCGTCGCTCCGCTCAGTCCGTCGATCTTTGTGCTCTGGGCTTCAACGATTTGCCGAGGAAGTTCGGCCGCCGCAGTCGTCCCGATGCCTGCCGTTTCCTTCTCTTCGATAACCTTGACTGAAGTCACCGCATCCTTTGAAAAAGTGACCGCAACTTTCACCGGTCCCTTCATGCCCTGAGCCGATGCTTCATAGGTCCCCGGCGTGTAACCCCAGGATGGACCGGCAATGAGCGCGGTTAAAAAAGCCGCAGCAGCGGTAAGACGAAAGTTTCTCATGACTGAATCTCCAGGTCGTTAGGCGGTCCTCAAGGCCGCCTGACATGAGTTCATCGTCGTTGTGCGCTTTTCTAATCAACATGACCTAGATCAATCGACGGATCAGGAGAGAAACGGGGAAATTGAAGTCTGCGGCTAAGCTTCCTTGGTCAGATTGAAGGGTGACGCTATGTTTTCTTCGCAAATGAATAAAGCCCCCCGAAGCTCATTTGAACATCGGGGGGCTTAGCGTTTCAGACAAAGCCCTTACATACCGTTAACAGGACAAGAAGGGCAGAAGCGCTTTGGCAATCAGAATGCGTACTTCACGCCGATCTTGCCGCCGACAGAGGATGTTCCATCCTTGCCGCCGCCCACGGTAAAGTCAGCATTCAGCAGGAGATTGCCGTTCTGCGCGCGCAGGCCGAATGCGCTCTGCACCGGATTGGTGTCGATCACATCGGTTTCATGCGAGAGGACTTCAATTTCCTTGTCTCCGAAGGTCGGGACGTAGGCGACCTTGAAGAACGGCGCAAGTTGCCATCCTGCAGCATTCGTTTCACCAGCCGTCACACGAAGGGCAAGCGGGACTTGGATGAGATCCTGCTTCTGCTTCTCAACATTGACGGCACCGATGGTCATAGCATCTGTTTCAAGATGAGAGTAGCGAACACCCACGCTTGGCGTGAAGGTGAAGGCCCCCGCCTTGAAGGCATGCTGACCGCGGATGCCGACAGACCACACGTTCGCATCAACGCTCTGGTTGAGTGCTGTCTGCGAAGCGGTGATGTCGTTTTCAGTCCACAGATACGAGGCTTCCGCGACAACCTTGGCAGCTCCGAAGTCCTTCGCGCCGTAGAGTGCGAAGCCGTAGCTGTCAATTTCGTTGCGAATCGAGGAGACGGCACTTCTCAGCGTACCTTTGCCGTACTGGAAGGCAGCGCCAACGGTGTAGTCTTGACCGAGGGCAATGTCGCCGCCGAAGGCCGCATAGCCCATGTCAGCCTTGAATTCAGCGCCGTGAGCGAGGCCGTCGGCTTCGTAGCGTTCGCCGGAAACGTCGGCCCAGAGATTGACGCCCGCATGGAGCTGCTGATCAATCGCTGTGCGGTCGGCAATCGTTTCGGAGAGCGTGAAGTCAGCGCGGCGAGCCATGGACTGGATGCCGAGCGAGGCGAGTGCTGAGAGGCCGGAGTCGGCGTTCAGTGTATTGGTGAGCGTGCCGTCAGCAGTACTGATTTCGCCTTCAATGAACGGATTGTCCGTAACGACTTTAGTCGTGCCGGTAATCGTGTCTGCGAGTTTGAAGGTGCCTTCAGTTGCATTGGTGACGCCGATATAGCTGCCGTCAGCCACGCTGAGCGTGCCGGCAATCATTGACGTGTCAGAAGACCCCTGCGACTGACTGACGATCAGAATGCCCTGATTGGCGACGTAGATCGTTGCAACATCCGGATAGGTTGAAGCAACAGAGGTTGCGTCAGTAAGGCTGCCGTCGACGACAATCTTGCCCGCAACTTCAATCGGAGCGCCAAGATAGAGCGCGGCAGTGACGTTCTTTTCACCCCATGACAAGCCTTGAACGGAGGCAATGGCTTCAAAGGCGGATGAAGCTTCAGCAGCATCGGCTCCCAGAGTGATGAGGGAGTTGCGGCCTGCAGCCAAAGTACCCGTGATGGCGGTATCGACTTTGGAGATCTCGAGGTGCGAGGCATTGCCGATCACGTTGAGCGTTTTATCATCCTTCCAAGCCGGATCAACGAAGATCGTACCCGTGAAGTTTTCGGCGAGCTGCGTGATTGTGAGCTTGCCGGCAGTCTTATCTTCACCGACGAGAACCGTACCTTCGCCGTCAATGGCATCAACCGTGAAGGTTTCACCCCCCCCCCGTGGCGGTGAGCGTGCCGTTGCTCTCAACGGTAACCGTGCCAGTGAGCGTGCCGCCCTTGGCATAGTCAGTGCCGCCAAGAAGCAGCGTGGAATCCGCTCTGACGGTAACACCAACTTCATCGGTGCCGGAGGTCTTCAGAAGCTCTGAGCCGGTGCCTTCACCCGTGAGGGTAAGCGTTTTGCCGCCGTCGATCAGCACTTTATTGGCCGTGCCAAGATCGAACGAAGCAACAGCGAGACTTTCTTCGCGATAAGCGTAGTCATTCGACTGTGTGCCGCCAATTTGAACATTCTTATCTTCTGAGGTGATCTTGACTTCGTTCAGAACGATGTTTTCGCCGACCATGGCGACGTCATCCAATGTCACCTTATCTTGCTGAGCGAGATCATCTTTCGAATCGTCGGAAAGCTGCCCCAGCAGAACATACTTGGCATTGGTGTACTTGTTGCCCAGTGAGCTTGCATAGTCAAGATTGTAGACGGCGTCATTGAGAGCAATCGTACCGCCTTCTTCAACCGTAACTTTGTCAGCCTTCAGTGCGTCGCCGGCGTCCGTCACGGAGCCATCGCCAAGTCCGTTCTTAAAGAGCTGAGCAGAAGCGGTTTCAAGTGTGCCGCCGCTCTTAACGGTAATGCTGCCGACCGTTGAGAGCGGATCGGGCATCTTATCGAAATTGAAGTCTTTAAGAGCGAGCGTACCGCCGGAGATGGTGGCGGCTTCACGCAGAGACCAAGTCGTGTTCACTTCCATACGGCCGGCTTGGACGTCAACTGTGCCGTAGTAAAGGTTCATGTCGCTATTGATGACAAGCGTACCGCTGCCAGTCTTCTTAATCGAAGCCACTGACTGATCGACTGATTCGGGATAAGCGCTCGCAATGGAGTCCATGTTGCCCGTCGAACCTTCTTCGCCGATAGTGAGTGTGGCGCCGTCATCCACTGCAAATTCTGCGCTGGTGCCGCGGTCCAGAAGCAAGAAGCCGCCGGCCGTAGCTGTCATGTAGCCGTATGTGTCAGCTGGATCATCTTTGCCGGTGACATTGTTGCCCGAATAGGTCATGTCCTTCGTGGCAACGAACTTGACGCTGCCTCCGACTACGCCGGCGTCGCCATTTTTAACGATATCGACGTAGACGGCGCCGCCAGCGGCGATGCCATCGGATGACTCAACCGTGTTGTTTTGGAACAGCACATCCGTGAAGACCGCGTCGGCCCCCTTCACAAACACAGCACCGAGAAGGTTGCTCGATCCCGTCGTTTTATTGCCGACGAAGGAGCCGCCCGTTTGGTTATATCGGGTCTTCGTGTAGAGATAAAGCGCTGCGCCGGCCTCCTTGCCCTTGCTGACGTTGTTCAGGTAGTGGACATTGGTGGCAGTCACTTCGACGGTGTTAACTTTCTCGAGTGAGGATTCATACGGTTTGTTTCCATATACCGCCAGAGCACTTCCGTAGACGCCTTGATTGCCTTCAAAGGTGACGTCCTTCATTGTGAGCGAACCTTCACCCTGAACGAACATCGCGCCGCCCCAACTCTCTGAGATGTTGTTTTTGAAGGTGACGTTGTCGAGGTCGAGATTCAGAATGTAGTGTTTGTCTTTTTCAGAATCGTAGTCGCTCTTGGCGTAGAGGGCTCCGCCCAGAGCGCCGGATCCCTTCACCAAATTGCCGTCAAAGGTCGAATTCTTGATGGAGGCTGAGAGATTCTCTGCACCGCCCCAAACTCCGCTGCGGAGGTAGAGTGCGCCGCCAAGGCTGGAGCCTTTTTCTGCATGAGAGGCCGTCGAGTTGTTTGTGAAAGTTGAGTCTTCAATGACTGTCGTTGTTCCCCACAACGAAACCGCTCCGCCCATAGCAGAGGCGTTATTTTTCGTAGGTTCTTTTGCAGTCTCTGCAACATTCTGGTCGAACGTTGAACCCTTAATAGTGGCAGTGCCGATCGATTGATAAACGGCGCCGCCTTCTGTCTGGTTGTAGCTCGTGCCTTTGTTGCTTGTGAAAGTCGAGTTGGTGATCGTCAGTGCGGAAGAGCCGTCAGCACCGGTTACACCGACGGCAGTGCCGTAGACGCCGTTAATAGAGCCGTCGGAATCCGAGACTTCATTCGAGGTAAAGGTTCCGTCCGTTACCGTGACGGAGGTATGGAATGCGGCGATGCCGGCCGCTGTCGTCTGGCCGTTAGTCGCGTTAAAGGTAAGTTTGTTGTTCTCGAAGGTGTCGTTGGTTGAAATAATGGCATCTGTTGTGCTGTGTAAGTGACCAGCAAGCGCTGTGCCGGCAACAGTTTCTGTTCGATTGGAGTAATCGGCAGCGAGGGCACAGGTCGTCATTGCCAAGCAAGCGGCCGCCACAGATGCGGCCAATAATTTTTTCTGATTCATCAAGACTCCTTGAAATCATTGGGTTGCGCAGGGGCGCGCAACTGCGTTTGAGTCTATGAGGAATCTGAAAACGGGGGGGGGGATTACCCCATGCGTCCAGAAATGACTGAAGTGCAATAGTTTACATTCGTTGTCGATTTCGATAAACGTTGGGTATATGCAACTTGGGGTTTACACTATTCGAGCGGGAATGTCACCGTACGCGGAAAAAAAGACTAGTGCGACAGTTATTGAGGCTTGTAGAAGATATTAGAAATGCCTGCAAGATACCGTCTTTCATACCTGAATGAGAGTGAAAGAAAACTGGCGCTGGAAGATTTTTAGTTCAGTGTTCAAATTCAAATAATGCAGAAACTCGAACGCCGCAGAGCTCGAGTTTTGCGATGTTCGCTTTGATTTCGGCGAATTGCAAAAAACATGTTCGTCAATTCGCCTGATCACGGGGCTGCTGCAGCCATTATTTCGTTTCAACGCGCACGCCGTCAGCAGCGGCATGGAGCACGTGACCCGCAAAATTCGGATGACGAGCACGAACGAGTTCGATAAAACGCTTGGCAACGGTCTCAGACTTCGTGAGCGCAATCATCGTTGAGCCTGATCCGCTGATAAAAAAAGCTGGTGCTCCGGCTGCCTTGGCAGAGGCCCGCACCGAATCATAGTCTTTGATGAGTTTGCGCCGGCAGGGTTCATGAAGTACGTCCTGACAGGCTTCGGCCAAGAGTTCTTCGCTGCCGGAGCGGAGCGCTTCAATCATGGCAATGGCATGAGAGGTTGTAAAGACGCTGTCTTTAACGGCAATCTCTTTAGGCATTGCACGTCGGGCGTCAGCCGTGCGCACTTCATAGTCAGGGATGATGACGGCAAACTTCCAATTTTGGTCAAGCGGCATACGTAGCGCGTGAAAACGTTCATCCGAGGCAAAAGACGCGGTGAAGCCGCCGAATGTCACAGGGGCCGCGTTGTCAGGGTGACCCTCAAAGCGAGCGCAAATTTGGAAGAGCTCGTCCTTCGCAAAGGGACTGCCGAGGAAAGCATTGGCGGCGGCAGCGCCGGCGGCGATGCAGGTGCTTGAACTGCCCAGGCCGCGGGCAACGGGAACCTCTGCGTCAATGTGAAGCTTCACGGGAAAGGGCGTCTGCCCGGCTTCACGGAAGACTTCTCGAAAGCCTTGAAGCACCAGATTGTCTTCATTTTGAAAAGCTTCCGGACAGCCGGAAATCTGGAGCGCTTCAGAACGCTCAAAAGTGAAAACGGAGTAGAGCGAAAGTGCCAGGCCGAAGATGTCAAAACCCGGGCCGAGATTCGAAGTGGAGGCCGGAGCACGTACGGTGATCTGCATGAGACTGCTCGCGATGAAAAGAATAGAGACGAAGCAGCGGCAAAAGGGCTCCATGCCGCTCGGCCGCTGCCTATGATTTGCACAGCGTCAGAGCTTGGCGGCTGCGGCAAGCACGCGTTCAGGCGCCTGATCAACGTCATAGACCGCGTTGAAGCGCACGGACTGCGTGCGAAGTGCTGAGAGGCACTGCGGGGGTTCAACACCCGTGGAGTCAGCAAGCGCATCCATATATTCGAATGCTGCGGCTTCCGGCGTCGTGCTCTTTAACTTCAGGGGACCGTAAAGGGCATTGAAGACGTCGCGGCAGAATTTGAAGGGCGAGGCAGTAGAGAGCACCACCATCGGCACTTCCGGAGACGCCTGCTTCTGCGCAATCTTCCAGGCAACAGCCGTGTGCGGGTCGATGAGCCGCCCGGTGGTTTCCCAGGCTTCGCGCACAGCATCGGACGTTTCGGCATCGTCAAGCCAGCCGCAGCCGTAGACGGCGCGGAATTTATCGAGCAGTTCGGGTTCGATCCGGTAGATGCCGTCCGCTTTCAAAGCGGCCATGCGTGCGGCCGTGCGCACGGGATTCATGTCGTCGAGATAGTAGAGCGCACGTTCGAGGTTGCTCGAGACCAGAATATCCATCGACGGCGAAGACGTCCGCACGAGATCTCGGCGGCGGTCGTAGACGCCCGTTTCGAGGAAGTCGCTCAGGACATGGTTGGCGTTGCTCGCAACGATGAGGCGGCGAACGGGCAGCCCCAGCGTCTTGGCAAACCAGCCGGCAAGCACGTCGCCGTAATTGCCGGTCGGGACGCAGAAGTCGATGCGTTCGCCCTGACGGATAACGCCGGCTTCTGCGAGCTGGCGGTAGGCGTCAAAGTAATAAACCACCTGCGGCGCAAGACGGCCGATATTGATGGAATTGGCGCTCGTGAGCGTAATATTTCGCGCGGCGAGCTCGGCTTTGAGCGGCGAAGCGAAGAGCGCCTTCACCGCGCTCTGAGCATCGTCGAAATTCCCGCGGAGCGCTGCAACTTCCACGTTGACGCCTTTTTGCGTTGCCATCTGCAGGCGCTGAATGGCGCTCACGCCCCCGTCAGGGTAAAAGACTGCAATACCGATGCCCGGAACGTTAGCGAACCCTTCAAGCGCGGCTTTCCCGGTGTCGCCGCTCGTTGCCGTGGCAATCACGAGCCGGCGGCCGGTGCCGGCTAAAGCGCGGCTCATGAGCTGAGGGAGCATCTGGAGCGCTACGTCCTTGAAGGCGGCCGTGGGACCGTGATAGAGCTCAAGGAGGTGCATGCTGCCGATTTTCGTCACCGGAGTGACCGCGGGATCGGCAAAGGTATTTCCGTAAGCCGCCTCCACCGCGCCGGCGATTTCTTCGGCGCTGAAGTCAGGGAGCAGCGTACCGAGCACACGGCGGGCAGCGCCGGCATATCCGCCGGCGAGCGAAGCCGGGTCGATGTGAAGCTCGGGCAGCTCGTCGGTCACAAAAAGACCGCCGTCGGCGGCCAGACCCTGAAGAACGGCCTCGCGGCTGGTGAGCTGCTGATCGAGGCTGCGGGTGCTGTGATAGCGCATGATGCAATGAACTCCTGCTGTTTTCTTTGAGGTGCGGCGGCTTCTTTCAGTCTTCAGTCTGCCGGTTTTTTGCAGTGGTAAGTCTGCCGGAGACGGATAAACGTGTAAAACATGAAAAACAATTTCTTATAGAAGTGTTTTTGTCGCTTAAGATGTTGGGCAGACGCACGCTGATTGGAAATCATCCTACTCAACGCAAACCTCTGCGGGGCGAATGCGGTTCAAAAGGGCGCTTTTGCACAGAATTCTTTGGCCTTTGTCCGTATTCGCGCAGAACATCTAAGGTTTTTTACCGTCATTACTGAGATATTTTCCTCAAGGGCACTCAGGTAGGATAGTCCAAAGACGCACGCGAAGCGGCGCTTGTTCGTGAAGAACCCCAGCGCGCGGAATATTGAAGTCTTCCTCCGGCGCACCTGCGGATTCGAATCCGGTCGGCAAGCCTCAGGGGAAGCGTCAAGCCGCGAGCCTTGAGGCGCTTCATGATGACCCGCCGCCATCTATAAACACCTATCCAGCAACCTCAGGCGAAACGCCTGAACATCATCTCAACGTTCAAACGTCAGCGCCGCGCAAAGTGCTTTGCCTTTAGGGTGAGCGGCTGCGCGCGATGCGGTGCCGGTTCTCGGAATTCACAAAAACGGGAGCTGCCGATGAATCCATTGAATTAGACGAGCTTTCCGCGCCCGCCGGCGCGCTTTGACATACCGTCGGATTCGCAGGCCATCGGCTCGGCTGCTTTTGCGATTCCGGATGAGCGACATGAGGACATTGGAACGGAGGAAGACATGCTCAAGATCGGACTTCTCGGCTTTGGGACGGTTGGCCGCAGTATTGCCGAACAGCTCGCCGAGCGCGACTGCGGCATTGAACTGCGCCACATTCTGCGCCGCCCGGGGAAAGCCGGCGGCCCGCTCATGACAGAGCATTTTGCCGAGATCATCAATGATCCTGAGGTTGATGTGGTAGTGGATGTGCTGGCCGGCATTGAACCCTCCCGCACGTATATCCGTGAGGCGCTCCTCGCCGGCAAAGCCGTCGTCACCGCCAACAAGGCTGCGCTCGCTGCCAACTACGAGGAGCTCCTCGGCATTGCGCATGCCAAGGGGCTGCCGCTCCTCTTTGAAGCGAGCTGCGGCGGCGGCATTCCCTGGATTGAAAACCTCAAAAAAGCCGCGCGCCTCGACCGCATTGAGTCCATGCACGGCATTCTGAACGGCACGGGGAACTTTATCCTCGACCGCATGGACCGCTTCGGCATGGATTTTGATGAAGCGCTCAAGGAGGCGCAGGCGCTCGGCTATGCCGAAGCTGATCCGACGGCTGACATCGGCGGCTTTGATGTCGCCAACAAAGCCGTTATTTCCGCTTCTGTGGCCTGCGGCGCCCCGTTTAAGGACGATTTTCCGGTGCTCGGCATCGAGAAAGTGACGAAGTCCTTCCTCGACGATTTAAAACGCGAAGGCAAAACCCTTCGCCACATGATGCTTTTTAAGCGCACCAACAACCGCGCTGCCTTGGGCGTCGCGCCTGTTGTGCTTCCGCTCGAATCACTTGAAGCACAGGTGCGCAGCAACTTCAACTGCGTGACGCTTGAGGGCGACCTGGTCGGCAGACTCTCTTTTTACGGTCAGGGCGCCGGCGGCCGGCCGACCGCCGATGCGGTCCTGCAGGACCTGACAAGCATTCGAACACGGCGGGTCGAGCCGCTTCCCGTCGCGGCGCCCCCCGTCTATGACGCGGGGCTGCTTCGCGGAGCCGGGCTTACCGCCCACGGGATTCTGCCCGACCGCACCCTCGAAGAACTCGCCCGTGCTGCCCGCGAAACCGGCGAATTCATGACCTTTCAACCCGAACCCTGAACCCAACAGACTCTCTAATCATGCTTAAGATCACGAAATTCGGCGGCAGCAGCTGCGCTTCCGCAGAACAATTCCGCAAAGTCAAGGCCATCATCGAGGCCGATCCGTCACGACGCTTCGTCGTTATTTCCGCTGCCGGGCGCAAAACCCCTAAAGACAATAAGCTCACCGATCTCCTCTACCTCTGCCGCGCCCATATTGAATATCACGTGGACTGCCAGCCCGTCTTTGATCTGATTAAGGGGCGGCTTCTGGAGATTAAGAACGAGCTCGGCCTCGATACGCCCATTGAGGAAGAGCTCAGCCGATTCCGCGAAGCGCTCCCCGACCTCACGATTGACGATATTGCGAGCCGCGGCGAATACTTCACCTCCCGTCTGATGGCCGATTTCCTCGGCTTCCCCTTCGTGGATGCCAAGGACGTCGTGGCGATGGAGTTTGACGGCACGTTTAATTTTGAGAAGACGACGGAAAACCTGAAGGGCGTTCTGCAAAAGAACAGCCGATTCGTTATGCCGGGGTTCTACGGCACGACGCCTGACGGCAAGATCAAGGTGATGACCCGCGGGGGCTCGGACATTTCGGGTTCCATTCTCGCGCGCTGCCTCAAGGCGGACCTCTACGAAAACTGGACGGACGTGTCGGGCTTCCTGATGGCCGACCCGCGCATTGTGCCCAATCCGAAGAACATCGAGAAGATCACTTATGCGGAGCTGCGCGAACTCTCCTACATGGGAGCGAGCGTTCTGCACGAAGACGCGATCTTCCCGATCCGCGAATACAACATTCCGATTCACGTGCTCAACACCAATCGTCCGCAGGATCCGGGCACGCTGGTGCTCGACAAGATCTCTGACCGCGACACGGGGCCGCTCGTCACCGGCATCGCCGGCAAGAAGGGGTTCCTCTCGATTGAAATTGTCAAGCGCAACATGTCCACCATGGTGGGCATCGTCTCGGGCGCGCTCGACGTGCTCAACAAATACGGCGTTTCAATTGAGCATCTGCCGAGCGGCATTGATTCCTTCAATGTCGTCGTCAACAAAAAGGATGTTGAACACAATCTTTACGAAATCCTTTCGGAAATCAAACAGGCCATTGCACCCGATTCGATCCGTGTGCCCGAACCGATCGCACTGATTGCCGTTGTCGGCCGCAATATGAATGCCCGCGTGGGGTCGTCTGCGAAGCTCTTCGGCGCCTTGGCCGAAGCCAACGTCAATATCCGCATGATCTCGCAGGGCTCGAGCGAAATCGACATCATCGTCGGCGTCTCTCAGCAGGACTTTTCGAAAGCCGTTCAGGCGCTCTACAACACCTTCACGAAATAAGCTTAGCGGCGCCTGCTGCGCCGGGGAAGCGGACTGCCCGACGGCAGCCGCCTCTCCCTCGAGCGGCAGAACGCGTTTTTTGAAGCTTCACGATGAACTGAATTCAAGCAAACCCAGAGGAATTCCATCATGACCGAACCCAAAGCACTCAAAGTCGGCATTCTCGGCGCCACGGGCGCCGTCGGCGAACAGATGATGATCGTACTGGCGGAGCGCAATTTCCCAGTTGCTGAGCTTCGTCTTTTCGGCAGCGCGCGCAGCGCCGGCACGAAGCTTGCCTTCAAGGGTAAGGACTACGTGGTCGAAGAAGCCAGTCTCGAACGCATGAAGGGGCTTGATCTCCTTTTAGGCGCGGCTGACAACGATGTGGCCAAGAAGTTCCTGCCCGACGCCGCCAAGCTCGGCGTCACGGTGGTCGACAATTCGAGCGCCTTCCGGCTGGATCCGGAAGTCCCGCTTGTCATCCCTGAAGTCAACCCCGAAGACGTCAAGTGGAGCAAGGGGCTCATTGCCAACCCGAACTGCGCCACGATCATCGGCCTTACGGCCATCGCGCCGCTGCACCGCAAGGCTAAGGTGAAGCGTCTCATCGCTTCGACCTATCAGGCCGTTTCCGGCGCCGGCAAGGGCGGCATTGATGAGCTTGAGGCTGAGGTGAAAGCGCCTGCCGGCACGCCCGCTCCCTGCAAGGTCTTCCCGTATCCCATCGCTTACAACCTCATTCCGCAGATTGGCGGCTTTAACGATGAGGGTTATACGAGCGAAGAAATGAAGATGCAGAACGAAGGCCGCAAGATGCTCCACGACGACAATCTGCTCGTCTCCTGCACCTGCGTGCGCGTGCCGATCATTCGTTCGCACTCCGAGGCGCTTACGATCGAGTTCGAAAACGAAATCTCGCCCGAAGAAGCCCGCGAGCTTTTGAAGGATGCGCCGGGCGTTCGCCTTTGGGATGAACCCGAGGAGAAGCACTATCCGATGCCGCTTCTCACGAGCGATCAGGATCTCGTCTATGTCGGCCGCATTCGCCGCGACCTTTCGGCGCCCAAGGACGTTTACAATCGTTCGCTTGTGCTTTTCTGCTGCGCTGATCAGGTCCGCAAGGGGGCTGCAACCAATGCCGTGCAGATTGCCGAGCTGGTGTTCGGCTTAGCCGAAAGCGCTTTTTAAGCGCAGAGAGCTTAAAGTCTTCAATGGGCGGGCGGCGGATTCTTATCCGGCCGCCCGCCGGTTCTTTCGGACGCTCGCCCAAATATGGACGAACGGACGATCGGGCGCAGCCTTTAATTGGTCCCGTTGATTAAATAGTCAAAGATGTGGCGGTTGCGAAGCGCTTCTGCTGCCGCGCGTTCCTTATAGGCGTCATTGAGCGGCCGATTCAGAATGAAAGGAACTTCCATTTCATGGAGGCTTCCGTGGGAGCGCAGGCGATGGCCCGAGAGCCCGTTGAGATCATGTTTGGAGCGGCTTGTGCCGATGCAGACGTGCTCCTTGGCGAGCACCACCACATCCGCTTCGCGGTCCGGATAGAGTTCGAACATGCGCACCGCGCGTTCCTTATCGACGGCAATGTCCACTTCCGGCAGGGAGGAAATGGTTTCGATAAGCTGTGCTGTTGAAACGCTGCCTTTGCTCCAGACGCGGACCAGACCGCCCAAGGCGCCGTGGTGCGCGACGAAGGCATCCGTGATCGGGCAGATGACCACCGCTTCTCCCTTGCCGAATTTGGCATCCAGAATATCCTGGAGCCAGAGAACATGAGGTTCGAGATTGTCGAGGCTCATGTCGCTCATGCCGTGGTCTGCGGTCAGCCCCAGATTGATGTCTTCCGCGGCCAGAAGGCCAAAAAGGGCGTCGAGCTTTTGGTAGAACGAGAGCGCTTCAGGGGCTTCGGGCGCATAGCGGTGCTGCACAAAGTCAGTGAGCGACAGGTACATGACTTCCGGACGGCGGTCACGAAGGAGCTTCAGGCCGGCTTGCAGTACGAAAAGCGAGAGCGCTGCAGAATATTTGCCGGGCAGGGGTTCGCCGACATAGGTGAGCACATTGTCAATGCCGTTTTCTTCGATCGTGCATTGATCCGCGTACTCGGCCGAAAAGGAGATATTGCCGCGCGTCAGATCGAGATCCTTTTGGAGCTGCCGGCGGAGTTTGTCTTTGGCTGTAATTGAGACCACGCGGGCGCCGGCATCAGCAAACCCCGAAAGAATGGTCTGTGCCATAAGCAGCTTGGGATCGGTCATGACAACCGGTTCCCAGGTTTTCGTGTCGAGGTAGTAATTGCCGGAAATGCCGTGCTGCGACACGGGAACGCCCGTGATGATGGACATGTTGTTGGGGCAGGTGAAGGCCGGCACGGAAGACTGGGCAGTGCCGGCGAATCCTTCCCGGATGAAACGCGCGATGTTTGGGAGCTCCCCGCGGGAGAGGTAGCGCGCGAGATAGCTCGGATCCGAGCCGTCGATGCAGACGGCAACACAGGGGCGCAGCGGACGGCGATAGTGAATGTGATTGATGGAAAGCAATGACATAAGTGAAGTCCTGAATCAGAAAGGGCTGGGTTTTTTAGGCACGGGTACTGGCCATGCGGTTGGCTTGAATGAGTTTTTGGGTATAGGGATGCTTCGGGCGGTTCATGACTGCTTCGGCGGGTCCGTATTCCACGATGCTTCCTCGATAGACCACGGCGATCTTTGTGGAGATATGCTCGACAACGTCCAAGTCGTGGCTGATGAAGAACATCGCAAAGCGGCGTTCCTGCTGCAGACGGTGCAGGGTGAGGAGGACCTGCACCTGTACCGTCGGATCCAGAGCGGAGACAATTTCGTCACAGATGAGCAGATCGGGGTGCGAAAGGATTCCGCGCGCGATGCATACACGCTGGCGCTGGCCGCCGGAAAGTTCATGGGGGTAGCGGGCGAGAAAATCCTCCGGCAGGCTCACAGACTGGAGCGCCTCCCGGATGCGCTCTTGGGCATGGGACTCTAGATTCATGAGTTCGAGCGGTTCACGCAGAGCCGCTTCGACGGTGAGCCTGGGATTCAAGGCGCCGAAGGGGTTTTGGAAAACAATTTGGCAGCGTTTTCTCAGCGCAAGCGCCATTTTGCGGGTACGGCTGATATCTTCCTCAAAAAGCGATACCTTGCCTTGACTCGGCTGAACCAACCCGGCAAGCAGCTTGGCAATGGTGGATTTTCCGCTCCCGGACTCTCCTAAAATGCCGAGCGTTTCCCCTGGATAGATGCGCAGAGAGATGTCCTTAAGCGTCGGCTGAGCGCGGCGGCAGAATCCGGCGGCGGGATAGGCATAGGAGACGTTTGAGAGCTCCCCGACGGGGGAGGCGTTGTTTTGGGCTTCGCAGGCTACGGGCTGAAGGGCGGCCAAATTCTCTTTGGCGCGGATGAGCTCCGCCGTATAGGCCTCGCGGGGATGGGCAAACACCGCTGCGGTGTCGCCCGATTCTGCCATGCGGCCGTGCTGCAGCACATACACGCGGTGCGCGAGAAAACGTGCAGCAGCCATGTTGTGCGTAATAAAGAGCATAGAGAGCGAAAACGCTTTCTGCAGCCGCTCGAGCAGCTTCAGGATTTCAGCCTGCACGCAGGCATCCAGGGAACTCGTCGGTTCATCGGCGATCAAAAGCTGCAGACGATTGGCGAGCGCCATGGCAATCATGATGCGCTGCTGCTGGCCGCCTGAAAGTTCATAAGGGTATTTGCCGGCCGTCTGTTTGGGCTCGGGCAGATCGACCATTTCGAGGAGTTCGAGCACGCGCGCATGCGGATCCTCGTCTGACGCCGAGCCGCGCTTAAGGGCTTCAAGGATCTGTGTTCCTACGCGAAGATAAGGATTGAGACAGGACATCGGATCCTGAAAAATCATGCTGATCGAGCATCCCCGCCAGCGGCGCATCCGGGCATCGTTTTCAATGGGAAGAGGCTCTCCCAAAAAGTCAATGCGGCTCTCGGGTGTCAGGCGGCTCCGCTGCGGCTGCAGTCCCAAAATGCATTGGGCTAAAGTGGATTTGCCGGAGCCGGACTCTCCGATGAGGGCCACGGTTTCGCCCGCGCCGATCGTCAAATCGATGTCCTGCAGAATGGTTTTGTGCTCAATCGACAGTGTGAGATGACTGATGTCGAGTACGTTGGCGGTCATGGGGTCATCCGGGGATCGAAAAGTTTGTGCAGTGCATCAACAACCGTGTTGATCAGCACGAGGGAGACAGCAATAAAGGACACGGCGGCCAGAACCACCGGGGTATCGCGTCCTTGAATGGCATTGAGGGCAAGGCTGCCGATGCCGGGAAGTCCAAAAAGGATTTCCATGGTTAAGGTGCCGGCAACGAGGCTGCCGGCAACCAGTCCGGAGAGCGAAAGCAAAATGCCGGCGGCATTAGGCAGGATGTGAAAAACGGCAATGCGCAGCGGCGCCAGTCCTTTGGCTTTTGCCGTGCGGACATAAGGCAGGGCAGCCGATTCTTTGAGCTCTTCACGCAAGGGCTTGACGATGGTTCCGCCGCTGTCGAGCCCCATAATGACAGCGGGCAGGACGAAGCTTCCGATCACCGGCAGCCAATGGAGTTCAATGCAGAAAAGGAGAATGAAAATAACGCCCGCACAAAAGGTCGGCATGGCAATGGACCAGGCATTGAGCCCTTCTACCAGGCTGTCAGCGAAGGCTGACTGACGCGCAGCCGCCCAGAGTGAAAGACCGAGCGCGAGAAAGAGCCCCAGCACAAATGCCCAGCCGGCAAGCTGCAGCGTGACGGGAATGGCATTAAGGAGCATGTCCGATACGGATCGGCCGAAACGAAGCGACTGTCCCAAGTCGCCGCGGCTCGCTGCGCTGAGCCAGTCGCCGAACTGAACCAGCCAAGGGTCGTCAAGCTTCAATGCCTGACGAATGGCCGCAGCCTGCTCCGCAGTGAGTCCCCCTTCGAGCCCCAAAACGTCAACCGCGTCGCCGGGAATCGTCCGGCAAAAGAGAAATGTCAGAGCCACAATCAGGACGCACTGCAGGAGACCCTTGCCGACAGTTGATGCGAGCAGCCATAACTTATGCATGATGAAACCTCCGTTCCTCAGCAGCGCTCAAGCCGCCGTATGGGATCGAGCCTTTCGCGCCATTCATTGGCCAGCAGGGAAAGTGAAAAGGTGAGGAGCACCAAGGCGCACAGGGGAACGATCACTTCATGCGGGGCGCGTTCCATCATGGGCGCTGCGTCGGCAATCATCCTTCCCCATGTCGGCTCATCCGGCGAGCTTCCCAGTCCAAGGAAACTCAGCACCGACTCCGTTACGATGCAGCGCGGCAAAACGATGCCCAGCTGGGTGATCAGTGCGCCCATGATGTTTGGGAAGAGGTGCAGCTTCAGGATGTGCATGCGGCTGCCGCCGAAACTTCTGGCGGCAAGCACATACTCCCGCGATGCTTCGCGCTGATAGACAGAACGCGCGACGTAAGCGACAAGGGGCGAAAAGGCAATGCCGGTGGCCGCCATGAGCTGCCACTGACCGCTGCCCAGCCCCACGATGACGAGGAGCGCCATCAGGGTGCTCGGCAGCGCGCGCACCAGATCGATAAAGGCAAAAAACACGCCGGCGGCAAAACGCCCCATGGAAAGCGCCGTCAAACCGATGCCGGCGCCGATGAAAAAGGCGATGAAGGTGCCGCCCAGCGAGATCTCCAGCGTAGTTCTTGCCCCATAAACGAGCCGCGCCAGTATGTCTCTTCCCAGACTGTCGGTCCCCAAGGGGTGAGCCGGGGAAAAGGGCTGGTCTAAGTTCATGAGGTCTTGGTCGAGCGGAGAAACATCCGTGAGCCACGGTGCAAAGAGAGCCGCCAAGACGATGCTGCCCAGAGCTGCGTACAGAAGTATCTGCTGCAGGTCTGGAAAGCTTTGAATCTTGTCTGCGCCCGAGGGCGACGCCTTCAGCATGCTGAGCCTCCGTCTCAGGCCTTCAGGTCGGCATGATCCACGCCGCCGTCCGCCCAGTGACAGGCCCAGGTAAAGCCCGTGTGAAAGCCCGTGACGCCCTTGCGGATCGCAATGAGGTCGGGCGTCAGACCGATGACATAGAAGTAGCCCTTTTCCATCACGCGCTTAAAAGCCTTGAGGTAGGCTGCGCGGCGGGTTTGTGCATCAGTCGTTTCTGCGGCCTCGGCAATAAGCTTGTCGAGCGTCGGATCCTGAATGCCGCCCCAGAGGACTGGGTTGGGACCTTCGCTCATCAGGCGAACGTAGCGCAGATAAATGTCAGAGCGCGGGCCGGAGCTCATGACGGTGAGGTCCCAGTCGTACTGAGACAGCCGCTTTTGCGTGCCGATGTCGTCGAGCGCAACGTGGTGCACCTTGAAGCCCAGTCTGCGGATCATCTGCACGGCAATCTGCGCGTAGGGCACCTGCCACGAGACGAATTCAATCGTGTGCTTCGAGGGATCGACGCCGGCCTCTTTGAGAAGCGCCTTGGCTTTCTCAAGATCGGGCTTTTTGAACTCATCGGCCTCATAGAGCGCGCGGTCAAAATAGAAGTTGTTTGCTCCCACGAACTGGTTGCTTGTCTGCGCACGGCTGCCGCCCACAAAGTTCATGAACCCCTGCTTATCAATGCAGTGGGCCAGAGCCTTCCGCACGCGGATGTCGTCAAAGGGTTTGCGCGGCTTGCGGTTATTGAAGGAGAGGAAGTACCAGGCACTGTCTTTGAGGCCTTCAATGACCGCGGCGCCCGCGCGCTGCAGATCTTCGGCGGCATCTTTGCTGACATAGGCAACATCCAGGTCGCCCGAGCGGATGGCAAGGCTCTTGTCTGTGCCGTCGCGAAGGTCAAAATGCACGGCGGCGAGCTTGGGGAGCCCCTTTTGCCAGTAGTCGGCAAAAGCCGGAGCGTCCAGACTGACCTTCGGGAGCCATTTGCCGAAGCGGAAGGGGCCCGTGCCGATCGGCTGCGTAATCGTGGAGTCCCAGCCCGGGGATTTCGGCGAAAGAATCCAGAGCTCTGCCATGAGCGACATGAAGGGAGCGAAGGGGCGGGCGAAGGCAATCACCACCGTGCCGGGTTCGGGCACCGAGAGGTTCTCAACGTTTTTGAGCGACGAAACGAGCCACCCGCCCTTGATCTTCTCGCGGATGCGGTTGATGTTGGCGACAACGTCTTCGGCAGTGAGCACGTCGCCGTTATGAAATTTGACGCCCTGACGAATTTTCAGGGTATAGGTGCGCCCGTCGCTGCTCACCGTCACTTTTTCCGCAAGGAACGGTTTGACTTGGCCGTCGTCGGCAATGGAAGTGAGCGGCTCAGCGTAGCACTGCTGCACCGCAATGCTGCCGGTATGCCGGTGCGGGTCAGACGTGTCGAGACCGAGCGTGGCATAGCGAAGTTCCCTGCGCACTGCAGCGTCGGCCGGGAAGCTCGGCAGAGCTGCGGCGGCAAGCGACGCAAGAAGCAGCGTGCGGCGGTGAAGCGAAAAAGCATTGCCCATGATTAATCTCCAAGAGTGGGAACACCAAGAATTTGCTGAAGAGAGCGCCCGTCCAATCCGTCAAGGGACAGTCCAAGAAACCTCAGAACCGTGGGCGCAATTAGGGTGAGATCCGTGACGGCAGAGATCTCGCTCGGACGGAGGCCGGGATGATTGACAAGGCAGTACGGACTCTGTTCATGAAGACCGAATCCGCCGTGCTGACCGCAGCCGATGGGGTAAGGAGAGCCTGGCACCAAGCAGGCCAGACTCTCACCGGCAACACCGTACGGATTGAGGGCCGCGGGGTCAGACTTGAGGGAGAGGAAAAATTCAAGCGCCGGCGCCTGGAAAATGCCGTACAGCTCGAACTGCCGGCGGCAGACGACGTCGCTCAGCCAGTCGGCCTGCCGGAAAAACGCTTCCAGCCGTGCCCGCACGGCTTCAGGAGCCTGCAGATAGACCAAAGCAGCAGTGCCGTTGGGTGCAGTCACAAGCCGGCCCGAGGCGAGTTCTGACTCAAAGCCCGCCTCAGCGAGTTTCTTATCGATGTCGACCAGTCCGGACACGGTTTCGTGCCCATGGTCGGAGCCGGCTATAAAAAGAACGTCCTTTCCTTTTCTGCGGAGTTCATCGACACAGGCATAAACGGCAGAGACATTCTCATCGGTTCGCCGCAGTGCTTCCAAGTGCTCGGGCGAACCCAATGGGCAATGGTGCTGCGTCGTGTCGGGATGCCCCAGCCAGAGGAGGTTCACGGCGGCCAATTGGTTTTCAAGGTCGTCGATGAAACGCTCCGTCATTGCACGGTCGCCCGCGAGATCTGAACTCACATTGAGTGCTTCGGTTTGCGGGAGTTGCCCGCGCGGACCGAAGCTTCCGGCTCGGTGAAAGACATGTCCGCGGTGCGTCGGATCCTGAACATAAGCGGCGCCGGGCGAGGCATTGCCGTACATCCGCAGCCCGCCCGCCGCCTCAGTTCTTTGGGCGAGCGTAGGAACGCCAAGCACATGACCCCGCAGTTCGCGGCAGAGAGAAAAGAACGAGGGCACTCCGACATCGAGGAGCCGGAGCTTTCCTTGGTCAAGGAGACAAAGCTTGTTGCCCGCCAGTTCGTGGCGAAGCGGACTGCAGCCCGTTGCGATCGTGGCTGAACAAACACGCGTGACCGAGGGCGCTGCAGAACGGTGGCGGCGAAGCCACACGGACTCGCGGCGCAGCGCTTCGAGCGCGGGCGTTGATTGCGCTTCAATGGAATCACGGCGCAGACCGTCCGTAATTACGATCACCGCCAGCTTGTCGACGCTCATGCAATGGCCTCACTGCTGAAGTTGGAATGAGAGGCAGTCTAGAGATCGTAGATTGCAGATTGCTGACAATCTGATGACCTTTATAATTCAACCATCTTTGGTGAGCTATAAACATGCCCGAAAACACTCAAATCGCGTTATTGACGAGCAAATCGCTTCCTGAACTGATTTGTTCAGAGCTCGAAGGCTGGATTGCACAAGGCAAAGTGTCGCCTGGACAGCCTTTGCGGGAAGCGGATATTTCTGCGCAAATGGGGCTTTCGCGCGGTCCGGTGCGTGAGGCCTTCCGCATTTTGGAAGAGCGGGGATTGGTGTGCTGTGAGAAAAACAGAGGCGTTCGGGTAGGAAACCTCACCCTTGAGCAAGTCAAAGAGATCTACGAACTGCGTGAAACGCTTGAAGGCCTGATCGGACGTCTGGCAGCCGAGCGAGCTGGAGCGGCCGAGAAAGCTGCGCTCAAAGGCATTGTGGAGGAGATGGCTCAAGCCGTGGACGCCGAAGATGTCGCCCGTTACACGCAGCTCAACTTCAAAATTCATGAGATGCTTGCCGGCTGCACGCAGAATGCCGTGCTCAAAGAAGTCTATTTGCGTTTGGTTTCCAGACTCCATCTTTTTCGCAGCTACGTTCTTCGTCACCAGACGGGGAGCGCAAAGCGGTCCTATCTGGAGCATCAGGCGATTGCCGAAGCGGTTTGTGCCGGTGAGGCCGATGAGGCTGAAAAACGGCTTAAAGCACATACGCGTGAGAGTCTGCAGCACCTGATTGCGATTGCAGAGAAATAATCTTTTAGTTGTCCTTGAGCCCCTGCGGCATGCTTCGGGCCGCGGGCTTGAGGCAAAAGAGGCAGGCGGCTGTCGGAAAAGCCTCGCTTATCCTTAGTGCGGCAGAGAAATGCCCGCCGTGCTTCTCCGAGAGCGGCAGCTGATTCTTTCTATTTGTCGATTCCTTTGCATCAGTTCCGGGCGGCGGCAAGCCTGAGACCGAAAAGAATGAGAATCACGCCCATTGTGCGGTTGAGCCACCGCTGAAAAGCCGGCCGTCCGAAGATCGGACGAATACGATCCATCATCACTACGAGCACGGCAAGCCAGGCAAGTCCGAGGAATGCCCAGGTGACGCCCATCAGCGCGAGCTGGGGTCCCGCGGGGAGCGCCGCGTCCATAAACTGCGGAAAGAACGTGAGCACGAAAAGCACAACCTTCGGGTTCAGAAGATTGCAAAAGAGCCCGCTTCGAAAGGCGGCGGCAGGCGTTTCGGCCTTGGCGTTCTGAAGGGCGGCTGCCGCAGCTTCAATCGGGGCGCCGTCTTCATGAGATTCATGACGCAGGGACGCAAGGAGCGAACGAAGGCCGAGATAGAAGAGGTACGCCGCACCCGCCCATTTGAGGACGGCAAAGAGCTCTGCGGAACCGGCAATCACCGCAGAAATCCCAAGAATGGCTGCGATGGTATGCACCGCTACGCCGCAGTTGATGCCGAGAGCGCAAGCGAGGGCCTGACGGCGCCCGGAGAGGAGCGCTGTTTTGACAACGATGGCAAAGTCGGGGCCGGGCAGCAGCGTGATGACAAGAACGGCCGGCAGAAAGAGGAGGTAGTTTGTGAGCGAGAACATGATGAGGTGATGGAAAAAACATGCTGTGGCGGCGGCTCGAGAGAGCGGCCCAGCGCCGAATGCGCAGCCTCGGCGTTAAAGAGAATGCTATCGCTAAAAGCGAGCAGGGAGACATCAGGCCTGTCGTTTGAGCCGCGGCCGCTCTTTTGAATTTCGTCACATGTTCCGATAAATGTGAAGCCGTCTGCTTCAAATCGCTTAGTCACTAAGGAAAAGTTTTCTGCGCTGCTTTTATATGCTCGAAAACAAAGAACGATGAGACGTCCGCAGAAATTTGCTGAGGACTTCAGCCGGAATAGTTTTTATGACGAGCCCGTTCTTAGAGCCTGCGGACAGCATTGAGCTGGAGCCCAATCCTCGTCCGCCGGGTCATCCATGATGAAAATGACGCACGCTTTTTCTCGGAGGATTCCCATGAATCGACTCTCCTCAGCCTTTGCCGAGCCCCGTCTCGTCGGCAGCATCGCTGCCGTTATGCTCGCCGCCGCAGCTTCCGGCACTCATGCCGCTCAGCTCGAAACGCTCACCATCGCCGTCAACGCTGGTTTCACGACCATGGATCCCTGGGACGCCACGGACAACCTTTCCCGTACTGCGGCGCGTTCCTTTTATGAGAGTCTCTATACATTTGACAAGAATCTCAAGCCGACGCCGCAGCTCGCAGAATCGGTCGACATCAGTCCGGACGGGCGTGTTTATACCTTTAAGCTCCGGCAGGGCGTGAAGTTTCACGACGGCACGATCTTGGATGCTGAAGCCGTCAAGCTCAGCTTCGAGCTCGGCGCAAGTCAGGACCTCAAACGCACGCGCCGAAATTTCTTCAATTTTGTCGAAAAAATCGAAGCCGCAGACAAGTACACCGTCCGCTTCACTTTGAAGAGTCCGATGACGGCTTTCCTTGAACGGCTCTCCAACGGCACAGCTGTAATCGCCTGCCCGAGTCTGCTCCGCCGCGCGAAGACGAAGCAGGCGCTCGCTTTTGAAGCCTGCGGCACGGGGCCCTATAAGCTGGTCCGCTTCAATCCCGCCGAGGAGCTTCTGGTTGAACGCAACCCTGACTACCGCGTGCCGGGACTGCCCAAATTTAAGGCGCTGCGCTGGGTGCCGGTGGTGGAAAACAGCACCCGAGCGGCGATGCTGCAGACGGGCGAGGCACAGTTCATACAGATGGCGCCGGTGGAGCAGATTCCGGTTCTGAAGGCCGATCCCAATTTGATGGTCAACGTGGTGCCGTCTGTTGTCATGCGCTATATGTCCATGAATATGAACGAGAAGCCTTTTGACAACCCCAAGGTGCGGCAAGCTGTCAACTATGCCATCAATAAGCAGGCGCTCTGCAAAGTGGCATACAGCGGCTATGCTCGTCCGGCTGACGGCGTGATTCCCGAGCAGATTCCCAATGCCGTTAAGCTTGGTCCCTGGCCCTATGATCCGAAGAAAGCCCGTGAGCTCTTGAAAGAAGCAGGCTATCCGAACGGTTTTAAGACGACGCTCTGGTCGGCCTATAACAACACGACGGCCGTGAAGACGATGCAGTTCGTCCAGCAGCAGCTCGCGCAGGTAGGCATCAAGGCCGAGGCACGGGCGCTTGAAGCCGGGCAGCGCGTACAGGTCTACGGCAACAAGGATCCGAAGAAGGCGCCCAACCGCCTCTATATCATTGGCTGGTCCAATTCCACCGTTGACCCGGACTGGGGCATGCGCCCGGCGCTTTATTCGAAGAACCAGCCGCCGGTCCTGAATAATGAGGCCTATTACCAGAATCCGAAGGTCGACGCGCTCTTTGATCAGGCGCTCGCGGACACCGATCCGGCAAAGCGCGCAGCCGAATATAAGGAACTGCAGGAAATGGTCTGGCAGGATGCGCCGTGGGCGTTTTTGGTGTTCGAGGATGTGACCTCGGCGGCCAACAAGCACCTCAAGAATTTCAATACATTGGCTGACGGCAGCTTCGAATTCTATTCGGCCGAGTGGCAGGACTGAGGGCTTATGCAGTCTCCTTCTGAGACTGAAGCATCAGCAAACGTCCTCTGAGAACGGCTTCGGCGCTCAGAGGACGTTTTATTTCGGCTGTAGAGAGCAGTCTTCAGAAAGAAAATAAAACCGATGCTTTCAACGTTGACGGTTCTCGTCTTCCAGCATCATCTCTGGATTCATGGGCGGGTGTTTTTTGAACCAAAGGCAGATTTCCGAGCGCACCCACTGCAGCGCAAAGTCGGCATTGTTGCGCCGGTGCCAGATGATCTGCGGGTTCCAGCCTCGAATGTCGGCCGGATCCGTTTCCAAAATGGCGAGCGGCAGGTGTGAAGACAAGAGTTCTGCGCCTTCTCTGGGCAGCAGCGCATAGGCATCTGACTGCGCGAGCAGATAGGGCATTGAGAGGAAATAGGGCGTTTCAATGCGCACCGGGCTTGGGTTTTCAGCCCGCCAGGCGAGGTCAATGTTTCTCAGCGACCGCCACTGGGGCATTGAAATCGAAATATAAGGATAGGGTGCAAGGACCTTGGCGCCGACAGGGATGCCGGCCTTGACGCTGGGATGGTTCAGCAGGGGATGGCCGCGGCGCATGACGGCGACATGCCGGCTCTTAAAGAGTGTGGCGGACTGAATGTCGCCGGGAAGCTCGCGGTCGATATCAAAACCGAAGGCCAGATTTGTGGTGCCGTCCCAGAGATTCTCGAGGGTGAGTCCAGCAGCCGGGCGAATCCGGATTTTCAGCTTGGGCGCCCGTTCTGCCAGTGCGGGCAGCGCCGGCGCGAGAAGCACGGCGGCGGCGTTGTCGACCATTTCGAAAATGATCGTACGGTCAATTTCCAGCGGCGAGAATCGTTCTTCAGCGAAAATCCCTTCGAGCGCTTCCAGCGCACGGCGCATGGTCGGCACCAAGGCCTCCATGCGTTTTGTAGGCACAAGGGAGTTGCCGGAGCGGACAAAGAGCTCGTCGCCGATCAGGGCTCTGGCGTGATTGAGCCGGTGCGACGCTTTGGGCGTGGACCAGGCGAGCGTCATTGCAGAACGCGTGAGCGAGCGTTTTTCGGCAAGGAGCAGCAAGAGCGCCAGGTCGTCGTGGGTGAGGTCATTGGTGAATTCGGGCATCGGGAAGCCGCACTCTGTTTGTCTGAAAAAGAAAATAGAGAAACCGTTTCGAGCTTAGTGCGTCGAAACGGTTTCCCGATCTTAGCGAATTCCCGAATATATGCTGCTCAAACAAACAGCAGACGAATAAGCAGTCGGACGGCGTTTAGAAGAAATACGTGAGCCCCGCCATGACCTGAGAGGAATTCGGATCGCTCGAATCGCTGAAATTCTTCGTATCAAAGAGCCCGGAGCCGTGCGTCCAGTTGGCCGAGGCATAGAGGTGAGTGTGCTTGGAGAGCGGATACTCAAAAGCGGCGCCAAAGAGCACTCGCTTGAGATCTGTTGTCTGACCGTCTACGACATGGCCTTTATATTCCCAATCATCGTAGGCGGACGTGAGGTACAGGTCGCCGCCGAAGCACTTGATTTGGGCATTGAGGCTCGCTACCCAGCCGTCAAAACCGCGTCCGGCAATGCCGGATTGATTATCGGGGGCGAGATTCCCCGCACTGATAAGCTTGCTAACAGGATGTTCCGGCGTGCCCGGCGCACTGTAGACGTTTTTAAAGCCTTGTCCGACAACGAAGAGCCGGACATCGGGATGCACGAGAAAGTTGACGGTCAGACTGGCAATGGTGGTGTCTTCGCCGTAATCGGCGCCGTCCTTATGCGTATTCATGATGCGGTCGAGAACACCGACAGCGGTGAGTGACTGTCCCTGCCAGCGAAAGGCCGCAGAAGCGCGGCGGGTATTGTGGCGCTCTTTGCTTTCTTCAACACCGGGATCCGCATTGGTGCCCGTTTGGAAGGAATACTGTGCAAAGAGCTGGAGGCCGCCGGCGATGGTCGGCGAAGCATAGGAAATAGTGTTGTCGAGGCGGTCGCCGCCCACCATCCAGTGCATGCCGCCCGAACGCCCCCAGCCGAAGCCGAAGGGCGTTGCCTGCATGCCGAAAATACCCCAATGACCAAAGGGCGACACGAGCGCGCCCATGCGCCCGAAAGCAATTTCACCCATAGAGCCCTCGAGAGCGAGCGAAGCTTCGCCGCCCCAGAGACGGCTGAAAAGCATTTCGCCGTCATCGGATTCAAAAAGGTTCTCAAGCAGCATCTTCACTTTGGTGCCGTTGCCGAGGTCTTCGGTTCCGGTCAGGCCGATGCGCGGTCCGAGATTGACGCCGAACTCTTCTCTCGCAGAGGTGGAGGACGGCTGAGAGCCCATCTTGTTGTGTTCAACGATGATGCCCGTATCCACAATGCCGTAGACACTGAAGTCGGCGGCCTGAACGGAAAAAGCTGCAGCGAAGGCTGCAGCAGCGGCAAGACGGGTAAGTCGCAGGGCTTGTGTTTTCATGACGTCGAAGGAGAAAAAAGCGCAGGTATTTAAAACGGAATAAAAGTGAAAAACTTCCCCGCAAGCGGGTCGGCGCACGGCGCCTCAAGCTTTCGGACGGTGAGGGCGCTTCACTTGCGGCAGAGGAAACAAGCCGCCGCAGCGAAGCGCCCGAGATCAGGATGGCAGTTCAGGCATTACTTGGAGGGTTTCATGGCCTCCTGAATCGAGAACGGCCAAGCCTGGTAGCCGAAGGTGTCTTTGAGATGCATGACGACGGACGGCTCCTTGGCGCCCCAGTCGAATTCGGTGAGGTAGGGCGAAGGCATGGCCTTGCCTTTGCTCACGCGCATGCCGGCGGTGGAGAAGTAGCCGACCACGGAGTCCTTGTCCCCAGCGTATTCACAAAGGCCAGTGACGGGCGAGTAGTAGTCGTGACCCTTTTCTTCGCCGTAGGTCCAGACCTGTTCAATCGTCATCTTGGATTCGTTCACGCGGTAGACGACCAGACGGGTGTACTTCATGTCGGCGAGCGCCGGCTGCTCCATGCCGCGGCCGTCGCCGTTGTCAAAGACGGTGAGATAAACGTCGCCCTTCTTGGATTTTTCGTTGATTCGCCATGCCGTGTGCTGCGTCCAGGTCCAGTCGAACTTGTTTTCGCAGTGGTTCATGAATTTGTCGCAGGCAATGGGCTTCCCGGAGGCGTCGACCGGCGTAAGGAGCTTGTCGGCGAAGGGTTTCTTCCAGCCTTCATGGCTGCCGATGATCCACTTCACCTTCTTGTCGCGCCCGATCTTGATGATGGCTGACTGGTGGCGCGAGGAGACGATGATTGAATCGTCGGTCGGGTCGTAGTCAACGGAGTTGACGTGCGCCCAGTTGCGGCCCGGACCGGTGCCCAGGATGTCGCCGAAGTCGTCCGAAGCGTCAAGTTTGGCGAGTTCTTCTGCCGTCATGGTCTTGCCGGCCTTGTCGACGTCAATGTTGAGGCACACAGCGCCCTGGTCGAGCGTCTTGATGACCGTTGAGCGGTACGGATCCAGAATGTTGTTGAGGTTCCAGTCGTCCACCACTTCGCCTGCTTCGTTGACCTCGATGATGACGTCGCGCACGGTGCGGACATTGCGGCCGTCGGCCCGGCGGTAGTTGGCGTCGGAAACACGGATGAGATAGTGGCCGTTTTCCATCGGCTCAAGCGCGTGCGAGAAGTCGTCGTAGCCTTCGGGCAGCAGACGGTTCCAAATGCGGCGTCCGAGGATGTCGTACTTGACGTAGCGCTGGCCGTAGCCCCAGGTGAGCGCGCCGTCCTTATTCTGACGGAAGCCCATCATCACGCCGCCCCATTCGATGGAATTGGGTTCGAAAATTGAATCCGGCATCAGGTACCAGCGCAGCGCCCCGGTGGAGTCAATGATGCCCACTTCGGGCGAGCCGCCCCACTGCAGCGCCCCGCCCGCGGGATTATTCCAGACGGCGCGGCCGCCGCGCGGGTTGTTTTCGAGAATGTTGTTGACGAGGTAGAGACGGTCCTTGTATTTAGGCGCGCACTTAAGCACTTCGGCGCGGAACCAGCCGCCCGTCTGCAGATCGGTGCCGTCGCTGCCAATGTAGGCCGGACCCGCATAAATCTTGTAGGACTCGCGGATATGTTCAACCGTGCGCGCAGCATCGTTGGCAACGCGGTCGTATTCAACTTCAACAGTATTCTGATAGTCCGGATAGAGACCAAAAACCGGAATGCCGCCGTGGGTTCGGCAGAGCCGGTCGGCGACGCTGTAAGCAATTTCCTGACCGTTGGGCTTAGGCACGATGCGCACGGATGCATTGCGCAGTTCATAGCCGCCGTTGCCGATGACGGCGGTGAGCGGTGCAATCTTATAGGGATTCACAAACACCTCGCCGATCTTGCCCTGAGACTGAAAATGCACTGCCGGGCCCGACGGACCGCCGGCTGCGCGGGCGGCAGCTGAAACGGAAAGTGCGAGAACGGAAGTGAGGAATTGGCGTTTGGTGAGGAGCATATTGTGGTTCTCCAACTGGTCTTGGAAAAATATCGAAAAGCGCTGCGGCAGAAGTCATGAACCGCAAGCGCTCATCTGGATGAAGACATTGTGAGGTTTTAAGAGGCGGGGAAACCCTAGTGCTTACACAACAGCAAGTCAGAATGGATGGAACACGGTGTTTAAAAAACTGAAAAACACTCCCCCGAGCGAGAAGACACAAAAAATCCCCGGCAGGTGCGAAACCTGTCGGGGATCATGAGGCCAGTAGCCTCGGGCTCTGGAAAGCCGGTCGGGCATGTGCGGCCGTTTCAGGGGAAAAACCGGCCGCTCAAGCCTTCATTAGAAGCGGTGCACCGTACCGATGACGATCTGGTAGCCGTTCGGGGTGGCGCTTTCCTTGTTGGCCTGTTCAAGCTTTTCCTGCGAGTAGCCGGCCATGGCGTAGACGGCAGTGCGCTTGCTGAGCGAATAGTCGTAGCCCGCGGCCACCGTCCAGCGCGTGAAGTCAACGTCGTTCTGGTTGTCCATGTCGCGGTAGGCGATTTGGCCCTTGAGCGTGCCGCCGGCCACCGGGTAGTGCACGCCGAAGCTCGCGCCCCAGCCGTCGACAAAGCCGTAGCCTTTATTGCCCGTGAAGCTGTTAATGCCGTCGGCAGCAACGCCGCCGCGCTGAGCCGTATTGAGTTCCTGATCCTGGAAGTACTGATAGAAGGTCACGAACTTCAGGCCGCTGTCGAACTTATAGTTGCCGCCCACCGTGATCGTAAAGCCGTCGTCGGAATGCTTTTTCTCACCCTGACGCTGGTTGCTGTACAAGGTGGTATCCGCGACGAGGATGCCTTCGAGACTGGCGTTCTGGTAGCGAAGGGCCAGGGAGGCGTAGCGGTCAGCGCTCGACTTGCCTTCAACCTGGTTCTTATCGTCCGTCGTATCCGTCTGGAACGAATACATGGCGTAGCCGGTGACGCCCGAGAAGGTCGGGGTGACATAGCTCAGGGCGTTGTTGACGCGGGTCAACTTGGAGGCGGTTGCAAAGCCGGAGCCGAAGCCGACGGTGTAGTTCGCAAAGAGCGGGTCAATCGCGCGGAAGAGGCCGTTGGCGCCGAGAACGCTGCCGAAGATCGGAAGCACGCCGGCGCTCAGCGTGCCGTACGGGCTGTAGAGGTCGATGTGCGCTTCACGGCCGAAAAGGCGGCCGCCCTGATCGAGCGTGCCGTCGTCAGACTTGAAGCCGGATTCGAGTACGAATCCCACTTTGTAGCCGTTGCCGAGGTCTTCCGTGCCGCGGATACCCCAGCGGGAACCGAATTCAGAGGCGTTTTCCATCGTGAACTTATCAACGGAGTCAACGCCGGGCTGGTCAGCATCAGAATGAACGTAGGACAAACCCACGTCGATAAGGCCGTACATCTGAATGTCGCCGGCATGAGCTGAAAGAGAACCGAAGGCAAGTGCGGCAGCAACCGCAACGAGAGTCTTGCGCATGGGGGTATTTCCTTTTGAAGTTGATCCCGATCCCTACTGAGCCAAAGACATCGGGCATCTGCCGGCCTCGCGGACGGCATGGTATTTAACGAAAAAGCGGAGGCCGCACGACAGTCAGTCTTCCCGCCAAAGGAGGAAAAGACGGGCAAACCGACTGATGCTTCGGCCTCCGTTCACGGAGAAGAAGATTAAACGCTGCAAACGTCCTCTCCTAAGGATGGGACTGAAGGGATCAAAGAATCCGTTCAGTCCCAGCGTCGGAGAGGCTCCTTAAGGGCTTCTGCGCCGCCGCAAAGCTTATCAAAACGCATGGACGGCGGAGAGCCCGGAGGAAGCGGATCAGCAGCCCTTGAACGCGAGCGCAGTGCGCGCAGCGGTGCGGCCGAAGATCATGCAGTCGGCAACGGCAACCGTACCGAGACGGACCATGCCGTGGACGCCGCCCGTCACTTCACCGGCAGCGTAGAGACCCTTGATCGGTTCGCCGCGGCAGGAGAGCACTTCAGCCTTGTTGTTGATTTCAAGACCGCCCATGCAGTGGTGGACGCGCGGCCAGAGGCGAACGGCGAGGAACGGGCCTTCTTCGTTCGGAACGGCGTTGTCAAAGATCATGCAGTCGAATTCCGGATCCTTCTTGGCCTTCATGTAGCTGTTGAAGTCGTCGTTGGTCTTCTTGAGCTGATCAAACGGAATCTTCAGATCGTCAGCCATGGCCTTGAGCGTCGGATATTCCTTGACGACGCCGGCTTCACGGGCGTGCTTATAGAGCTCATCGGTCATGTTCTTGCCGATGATGTTGGCCTTGGCGTTCACCGCGGACGTGTAGATCAGGCAGGGATGGCCGATCGCGACGATGGCGTCAGCGCGAACCTTGCGGTTGCCGGTTTCCTTGACGAAACGCTTGCCGGTGGCCGGATCGATCATCGGGCCGTAGCCGACGGCGGATTCAACGAAGAGCGGCGCAACGCCGAAGCCCTGTTCGTCAGGCGAGGTCCACGGGCCGAGCTGAATCCAGTCCATCTGAATCGTGTTGGCGCCGATTTCCTGAGCCTGCTGAATCGTTTCGCCGGTTGCGCCGGGCTGGTTGGTCGAGGTGAAGGCAGCGGTAAGGCGCGGGTCGTGGGACATGCGCATCTTGACATTCTGCGAGAAGCCGCCGGTGGCGAGGAGCACGCCCTTCGTGGCTCGGATGTAGACGACCTTGCCGGACTCTTCCTTGCCGAACGTGTAGCCGGTGCGGGCCTTGACACCTTCGACGCAGCCCTTGTCGTTGACGATGAGCTGCTCGACCTTCGTGCGAAGCTGCGGCTTGATGCCGACTTCCTTCAGGCGTTCGAGCATCGGGAGAATGAAGCCGGCGCCGGAATTGCTTTCAACGGCGTGGGAGCGCTTGACGGAATGGCCGCCGTGGTAGGTCACGGCCTTGAACTTGACGCCGATCTTGTCGCGCAGCCAGTAGAAGTTTTCGACGGATTCATCGGCGATGTGGCGGGCGAGTTCCGGGTGAGCAAGACCGCCGCCGGCCTTGATGATGTCTGCGTAGAGGAGGTCGGGCGAGTCCTTGATGCCTTCGGCCTTCTGCATGTCGGTGCCGGCAGCTGCAACCGCACCGCCGTTGATGACGGAGTTGCCGCCGGGGAAGGACATCTTTTCGAGAATGAGGATCTGATCAGACTTCATGCCGCCCTGATGCGCTTCGAGCGCAGCAGCGAGGCCGGCAAAGCCCGTGCCGATGATCACGAATTCCTTGGTTTCATTCCACTTGACGGGCTTGCCGCATTCGGAAGCGGAGGCCACGGGAACCATGCCGGCAAGGCCGAGGGAGGCGGCACCTGCAGCGCCGAAGAGCTTGCGGCGGGAAATATCAGTCATCTTTATTTCTCCTTTGAAGACAGAAATGGTTGCCCGGCAGCAGCAGGGCGGTCTCGGGACAGGCTGAAGCGTTCTCCCGGGTCATTAGACTCTGCCGCTGTTTCTGGGTGTTGACGTCACTCTAAGCATAGTTTTCGGAATCAACTACCCAAGTACTTAGGTGCTAATTATTAGTGATAACAACTACTCCGTCGGGAGTAGTAAACCGTAAGCATATGAATCGAAAGATGAATCCAGACTTTCTCTCAGCTGAGCATGTTTGGATCAAGAGCGGAAGCGGTTAAATACCCGGCGCAGTTCTGCGCTTCAGGTCTGAACTTATACTTTCCGATCACATCAAACGTACCGGTGCTCAGCCGGCATGCATCCTTTTTTCCCCAAGGATTTCCCATGGAATCCGTTCTCGTCAAGGTTGTCTCCTTCATTGCTGTGATCGTCGTGGGCTATCTGCTCAAGCGCGTCGGCTTCTTTCGTTCGGAAGACTTTCGGCTCATCGCCGGACTGGTCCTCAAGGTGACGCTCCCCTGTGCCATCATTTCGAACTTCACCAGAATCGATGTTGATGCGGCGCTTTTTGTGCTCGTACTGCTGGGGCTCGGATGCAATCTGGTCACCGTTGCCGCGGGCTGGCTCGCATCAAAACGCGGCGATTCTGCCGAACAGGCTTTCAACATCATTAATTTCTCGGGCTACAACGTCGGTTGCTTCGCCCTTCCTTTTCTGCAGAGCTTCGTGAGCCCCATGGGCGTCGTCGCAGCCTGCATCTGGGATACCGGCAATTCGATCATGTGCACGGGGGCGACCTATTCCATCGCAGCAGCGGTAGCCGGGAAAAACGAAGGCGGCGGCGCCCGGCTTTTCTTCAGGCGGATGTTTGCTTCTGTTCCGATGGATGTTTATGTCGCCATGACGATTCTGGCTTTCCTCGGCTGGAAGCTCCCGCCGCAGGTGCTGGGGTTTACCGACATGGTGGGCGCAGCAAATCCGTTCCTTGCCATGCTGATGATCGGCATCGGCTTTGAATTGAAGCTCGCGCCGGGTTCGGGACTGCATATTGCCAAGACGCTTTTCTGCCGTTATCTGATTGCTGCGGCGCTCGCTTTTCTTTTCTACAACTATCTGCCTTTTGATCAGGAAGTGCGCAAGGTTCTCGCCATTCTTGCCTTTGCGCCGCTCTCGGCCGTCTGCACGATCTATACGGCGCTCTGCCTGAATGATCCGGGCAGAGTGGCGCTTTCGTGCACGCTGAATTCGCTCTCGATTGTCTGCAGCGTCACATTCATGACTGTGCTTGTGGTTTGGCTTTAAGACAATCCTTTGATATTTAATTTATTTTTGCACCCGATAGCGCACAGGTGTGCTGGTGTGGCGACAGTTTTCACTTCGCCGAGTCGTGACCCAAGATCACGACTCGACGGAGTTGAGAAGGCTGCGAATCAACGAAGGAAACGAGTTCTGGTCTAAGAAGACGGTTAGCCGCAAGGCTCGAACCTTATCTATTTGGACCATTAGGAAGAGGTCTCCGAACGTATTGACATTCTCATCGGTTTCCGCGTCAACTGATTTGACGAACAGAGCCCCGCATCTTTACTCAATTGCTTTTTTCTTCATTAGAAGAATATTAATAATTGCAGGTAGGTTTTGGAGGAATGGTGTGTTATAAATAAGGGATTAAATTAAACCCGCAAAATATTACAAATGAAAGAACGCACATTAAAAGAATGAGTGCCAGGGCCCTTTCTCCTCCTGTTGATTTAATATCACCGTAAATCGATTGTGATTCATCTGTAGGAATGGCCTCACCTGTATCAACATTATTTTCGATGTTTTCTAAGGAACAGGGAACTATGTCTTGATGTATCTCAGACTGTTCTAAGGTTCTTTTGTCTGAACTGTCCGGAACATCATCGTTACTTTTCATTTCTGCGTTGGAGCAGTTATCATTAAATGCCTCTTTTTCAGAACTTGTATCAACATATATTTGGTTATGATGATCGATTCTGTTATTTTTCTTGAGTCGCTCTAATAAACCTGCGATGGCTAATCCTGCCCCTCCTATCAGCATCCATGCAAGTCCGGGGAGTGCAATAAGTATTGCAAGGAAGGGATTGAAGTGATAGACATCATATAGGGCCCATGCTGCTAAACCGGCAGGCAAAAAGGTCATGCGCAGAAAAATAAATATAGGCGCTGCAATAAATCCAAGCCAATCCCAACCCGTGATGTCAGACACTGCTATGCCAGCTATGCAATACATAGCAAGCGCATACACGAGAAACACTACAGCAACTAAGCCGCCGCTAAAAGCTGTAAATAATTCCTTTAACTTTTCCATTTATTTTTCCGCCTTCGAGAGTGCTCCCGGAACGCTGAAGAGGTATATAAGAAAAAATATATTGACTAATGGAATGAGGTACCATAAACAATGCCATTTACTCTCGTTTAAATCTGCAAGTCTCCTCGAAAATATTCCAATCGTATAAATAAGAAGCGCTAAACTTGCAGCCAATATTAAGGATATAAAATAAAGGTCTAACTGACTCGAAAGTCTATATGCTATTTTATCCAATGTATCAATTACTATATTAAGTAGTAATGACAGAATAAAGGTTAAAATGAATCTTATAATAAATTGCTTCCTCGTTAATGGGTCGCAATATAAGTCTATGAAAACCTGTTTAAATGTATTCATTTGATAAAGGAAAAAATGTAAGAAGCTTGATTCATGCTATGAGAAAGGATTTAAATTTTTCTTCCGTATAATATTTGTAGAATACAGCGGCACGACTAATTATGGTTCAGGAACTTTCAATTACGTGTTAATTGGTAAAAATTGGATGCAATCAACTGCATACGATTGATTACATTGATATAAATTACGCCGGCTAATTCTTATGGAGTACGTCTTTTTGTTGCTGCGAAAAGCGTTAAGCTGAGCGAAATTATTGAGCAATTAAACTGAAAAAGGATCTCTCGCTTAACGAGCATGGTCAGGCGAAGTTCTGCAGCACGTGCATTTGGACGTATCCGCACTGCGGCGCGCAGCCGCGAAGTGAATGCGTCGAAGAGCATTCGAGCATCGAGGATTCGGCTATGCAAGTCCGTTTGTTCTGAAGCGGGAGGAAAATGACCTTCGGCTCAATGCTCGCTGATGCGATCTGACATCCTCTTCGCCCTGAAGGACGGAGATTCCCTATGGAGTCCGTATGCGTTTTAGGCGCATAGGGATCTCTTCGGATGGTTTCTGCTGCTGACCGGCACGACTCTTGCGAGAAGGCCGCTTAACTTGAGCTCGAGCAGTGCACAGCCGCTCCCCACAGGCTCTTAGGCCCGGCGCGCCTGAGTACGTTGTTGGCGTCCACGACGGCGGCGTTGTCCTCAAAACCGCACTTTCGACAGCAGAACCTGAAGGATTCAGAGGCGACACATCTTCGCATTTGGGACACGTTCTGCTCGTGTTCGCCGGAGCAACGGCGCAGACCTCTCCGCCCCTGCCGCCGACATACTTGGATGGTCCCAGACCTACAAAAAAGCCGCCCCACGCAAGCAGGGCGGCTTTTGAACTATTTATCGTTGTAAGGAGTGCGGCATTGCACAATTTCTAATGTCCGGTTACCGTCTTCTTCGGAAATGCGGTAAATCAAACGGTTTTTGGCATCGATCCTGCGAGACCAAAAGCCGGATAAATTGCCAGTCAAGGGTTCCGGCAGCCCTAGCCCGCTATTGCCGTTGCGCTTGATGTCCTTGATTAAAGCATTTACTTTGGTCAGTTTCTTGCGATCTTCCTGCTGCCGCCCTCAATCAGATCGTGCTCATTGACCTTGCCTAATTCCAATTGAGCAATGCTCTCACGCAATCGCGCTTGATTCTCGGCACACCAAAACGGATCAGCCTTAATTGCAAAGGGAATCCGTCCCTCATTGACGACTTGGATAGCAAAAACGGTGAATGCTGTTGTCATGTTCAGCCCCATCATTTGGATGATGGACTCAAAATTTTTTTTGAGCTTCGCGTCCATGCGGAAGCTGACAGATGCCGTTGCGTCCATAGCAATATGTCCCGCTAATCATTAGCTTTTTATGAATACAAGCAACCTTATAACTGAAAATTGCAAGCTGGCGCACTGAATTAGTCAGCATTTCAAGGCTGTTAACCATGAAATCCGCACAGCAACTATCTTTGTTTGCCGCTCCTATTGAAGCTGACAGCCGCGAGACAACCGACTGATGGGCGCACGGCAGCCATCATATGATCAGTAGCGACCGGCCAAACAGCCGACAACGGCATAGACTGCATGCCGAGGAACGAGGGCGCAAGCACTCTGCTCAAGCTCGTTTCTCAATTTCCTAACCCTGCTTCGGGCTCAGGAGGCCCGCAGAGATTTTCATTATGACGACACATACCGAGGCCGCCGAGGCGATGGCTGAAGAAGCGGCGGATCACCTTCAGGCAGCGGCCAATGCCCCAAGCCCTGATGAAGGCCTTTCCGCAGCTGCAGATGTAGTGATTGATACGACGCATTGGTTCACGCGTTTTTTTGAAACGCTTACGGCGGGAATGACCTGGTCGAGCCTGCTGCTGCAGATTTTTGCAGTGATCTGTGCCTTCATTCTCGGCTGGTGGGGGTCTCGCGCCTTTACGGAGTGGCTCGAAAAGCGGCGCCCCAGTGCAGATGATTTCGGTGTAGTCAATCACATCAAGCATCTGGCTTACGGGCTTCTTGAGAATGTGTCTTTCGGCCTCATCGCAGGATCGTCCCTCGCGCTTGCGGCCTGGCTGATCGTAACGCTCGGTGATGAGCCTTCTCGGTCGCTCGTTATCTGCAGGATCTTCTACTCGATCTTCTATGCATTTTCGGTGCTCTCCGTTGTGATGGCCTTTGTGCAGGCCAGCATTGGACGAAGCATCATCACCCGAGGTGTGCAGCGTGCAGTCACCGTCATCTTTTGGTGTTTTGCAGTGCTGCAGTTCTTCGGCGTGCTGTCGGATTTGGTGGACTATCTTGATGCGCTGAGAATCCCCATCGGCAAGGGGGACATGACGGTTTGGAAGGCCTTCATGGCGGTGGTTTCGGTGCTGCTCACGCTGGCCGTTGCCAATTGGATTTCGGCCATCATCAATCAGTTCATTCAGGGGGCGCAGAATCTGACCCCCAACCTGAAGGTAGTGCTTTCGCGCATTGTCACCGTTCTTTTTCTGATCCTGGCGGTCATCATCGGTCTTGGAACCGTCGGCATCGACTTGACGATTCTTTCGGTTTTCGGCGGCGCTTTAGGCGTCGGGCTGGGCTTTGGACTGCAAAAGATCGCTTCCAACTATGTTTCCGGATTCATCATCCTCTTGGACAAATCCATCAAAATCGGAGATCTGGTTACGGTGGGCGGCTTCCGCGGAAAGGTGGTGGAAATCAATACGCGCTTTACGGTGGTGCGCAGCCTCGACGGCATTGAGAATATTGTCCCGAATGAAGCGTTCGTGACGTCAGCTGTGCTGAATCATTCGTATACGGATGAAGCCAATACGCAGTATGTCGCTGTGACGATTGACTTCAATGCGGATGTGGATCGGGCACTTGCCGTCATGCTCGAAGAGGTTTCGCGCGATCGTCCGCGCATCGTCAAGGGCCGCAAGCCCTGGGCCTATGTGGACAGCTTCGGCGACAGCGGCATTAATCTGAAGGCTGCTTTTTGGCTGGCTGATCCGGTCAATGGTTCCGTCGGGATCAAAACAGCCATTACGCTCGATATTGTCCGTCGTTTCCGCGAAGAAGGCATCCGCATTCCCTACAACCGTCTGGAAGTGGTGATGCTCGATCCGCATGCTGACGACGATGCGCCCGCCGACGTTTAGCCGAAGGGATCCTCTGCGGCGGTTTAAGGGCAGGCTTTCCTCTCCCGCTTCGTGCCTTAGGAGCAGAAAAAAACCTCAGAAAGCAGGTTTGCTTTCTGAGGCTAAGTCACAAGGTATGGTGAAGTCAGGATTTTTTCCTGCGGAGCGGCTGCGCGGGCGGCCGCTCTTCGGTGTATCACACTAGGCCCATCCAGCTCCAATACGTAGCAGACATCAGAAGAATGAGCAGATAGGCCGCAATTGTCAGAATGATGCCGGTGAAGGCAAAAGTCTTCACGTCAAACGCACCGGTTGAGTAGGCAATCAGATTCTGCGGGGCATTGACCGGAAGAATGAAGCCAAAGCTGATGACGTACTGCAGAATCATCGTAATGCCCAGCACATTGACGTTCGGCGCATCAAGTCCGTTCACGAGAGCGATGATGATTGGAATGAGTGCGCTTGAGAGTGCAGCGGCGGATGCAAAGCCGAGGTGAATGATGATGAGAAAGAGGGCGAGAACCGCAACGACGACAAAAGTGGTCTGATCTGCGAGCCCGAAGGAGGAACCAATGCCTTCGGCGAGCCACTGTGCAGCGTGGGTGGACAAAAGCGTGGAGCCGAGCGAGATGCCGACGCCGAAGACGAGCAGCGTGCCCCAGTTGATGCGGTTGACGACGCTTTTCCAGTCCATCACGCCCATGCTCGGCAGCATAAGGAGCGCAATGGCGCACACTGTCGTAGTCGTCGTATCAAAGGGGTGGAGCTTCTTTTCCGTCACCCACATAAAGAGGAGTACGAGGGAGACGACCGTGAGCTTCCATTCAGCAGCGGACATGGGTCCGAGTTTTGCGAGTTCACGGCGAACGGCATCGTCGCCGCCCGAAATATTTTCGAGCGAACCCTTAAAGAGTCGAGTGACGACCACATAGAGCACGACGCTCATCAAAGCGGCGAACGGTGCGGCAGCGACAAACCAGTCAAGCCAGGAAATATCATGACCGGTCAGTTCCTGAATGAACCCCACGGCGACCATATTCTGGGCAGCGGCAGTCTTGATGCCGACATTCCACACGCTGTCGACCTGTGCAACCGTGATGAGGAGCATGGCGCCGAAAGCACTCTTCAACGGGAGTCCGAAGGCGCGCACCATGCCGGTGACGATCGGCACGAGGCAGGCAACGCGCGCAGTGGTCGACGGCACAAAGAAAGAGAGAATGAAGCCGCAGAGAATGATGCCGAGCACAACGCGCGAAGGCGACGTGCCGATTTTGGAGAGCGTAACGAGGGCAATTCGGCGGTCAAGCCCCGTCTGCATCATGGCTGCCGCGAGGAAGAGCGCCGCGCCGACAAGGCAGAAGGCGGGTGAAGAGAAACCCGTCAGCGCCATGCGAAGTGCTTTGCTCGTGCCGATGAGTCCCTGGCCGTCGGGCTGCGGAGAAAGTCCCACAAGGACCGCAATGAGCGCCATGATGACGCCGGCGGAAACCGGAAACGACACGGCGCCCGTCGCCCAGGTAATGACTGCGAAGGCCATGATGCCGATCATGCGCTGACCGGCAATGGAGAGGTCCGCGAGCTGCGGCATCAGACAGATGATGCCGAGAGCAGCGACGGCAAAGACAAGGCCGTATCGCTTAAAGAAGCCGGGCGAGGGCTGAGTGTCAGCGGTCACAGTCGATTTTCCATTGGAGCCTGCAGACGCAGAGCCCCTTGACGTCATATTGGACGCCGAATCGACAAGGGCAACGGAGTGGGTTGTGTTCATGGGGAGTCCTCTCTTTCTTTTCTTTGGCGAGGTCGGACCGCTTGCTCAGGGATTCGCGGTGCCGTTCCGTTTTTCCTAAGCCAAAGCCGTGCCAAAAGCAGAAAGACTTTTATTTTTTTGAATGACTCCCCAGAAATCGATGTAAACGACCAGAATCGGTGATCGACATGCATAAATAAGGATCCCCGGGGAAGGGATGCCTGTCAGCGTTTAATTCAAAACTGGTGATTTTTTCTTAAGATAAAGTCAATAGGTATTAACGCTTTATTGCCCTTTTAAATGCGCTGATTTAGAAATGTCTGCACCGTATTGGTGCACTGCGCGTCCTGCGAAGAGATGGGTTTAAGGGCAAAAGCGCCGCACCGAGCGTGTCAGAGCGGCAGCCTATCGATGACGTTGACCGAGGAGTCTGACCGTGAACGGTTCTCTTGAGCGGCGTGAAGCGGGATAAAAAGACCGTCAGCGTGAGTGAGACTCCATGCTGACGGTCTGCGGATCCGAGGGATCAATGAGAAGCAATAGAGCGCCGCTTAGTCCTTCAAATCAATGAAGTGCTTATAGATTTCAACGCCTTTTTCAAGCACTTTTTCATCGAAATTGAAACGGTCGGAATGGAGCGGAATCCCGGTGCCGGTGCCCAGAAGAATGAAGAGGCCGGGCAGCGTCCGCTGGTAATAGGCAAAGTCTTCGGCAATCAAGAGGGGCTTGGGCAGCATTTCGAGGTTCGGCAGACGCTTTTTGGCATCTTCAAAGAGTTTTTCATCGTTGACGACCGGCGGATAGCCTTCAGGGGCATCCACATGGACTTTAACGCCGAGATCCTTAGCGATCTGTTCGCCGAGCGCATTAAGACGATCGCGCCCCATCTTGAAGGCCGACTCGCTGAAAACGCGCAGCGATCCTTCAAGATGTGCATGCGCAGCAATGGCGTTGCGCACCGTGCCGGCCTGCAAAAGACCAAACTTCAGCGTGCACCAGGGGCCCTCGGCGGCGTGAAGATCGTCGAGAATCTTTTCTGCACCCACGACAAAGCGGGATGCGGCAAGCAGGGCATCCGCACCGTCTTCGCTTTTGGCGATGTGAGTGCTTTTGCCTTCAATGTCAACCGTGACTTCGCACGATGCGGCAAGGAGCGGCCCCGGACGGGTTGCAGGCTGTCCGAGCGGCAGATCCGGCCAAAGGTGAAAGCCGTAAATGGCCTTCACGTTCTTTTGCGCAAAAACGCCGGACTGGCAAATGAACTGAGCGCCGCCCGTCGTCTCTTCAGCAGGCTGGAAAACCAGCAGAACATTCTTCTTTAAGCGGTCTTTGACAGACGCAACATACTGCGCAAGCTCAAGGACCATAGCCATGTGGCCGTCATGTCCGCAGGCGTGCATGTGCCCCTGGTGTCTGGACGAAAAAGGCACGCCGGAGACTTCACAGATGGGGAGAGCATCCATGTCGGAGCGGAAGGCAACGGCTTCGTGAGCGCCGGCATCAAACCAAGCGCAGACAGCGTGACCGTCGGGCGAAAAGACCTCGCAGGGCAGTTTCTCAAGCACGCTGCGCACATAAGCGGTGGTCTTGGGAAGATCAAAGTCAAGTTCCGGGATCTGGTGGAGATCGCGGCGGTATTTAAGAATGCGCTCGAACATGAGAGCAATGTCCTTCTTAATAATTCGACGGGTGAAGTGTCATCTCGGGTGATGGAGATCGCTGCGGTTATGCCCGGCAGTACTTCACATTCTGTTGATGTGGATTCATCTTAGCGTCAAGGCTGGTCTCTCAACGAAGGATGAAGCTTGAACGTCGGCGGTATGCGATGCAGGTTGAAAGACCTGCGGAGAATTCATTAGTGCACTGAGATTGGGACTGCAGGACGTCGGCTCGCAAATACTATTAGGACTGTCTGTCGCTCCAATGAATGAAAGAGCCGCAGCAATGCGATGCTTTTGCTGCGGCTTTGGCTTTAGTGTCTGCTGCAATGGAGCGATGCGTCGTCTTTTAAAGGCGCTTTGTTGCCGCTGAAGGCGGTAAATGTCCGCTCTTGGCTGACGATTCTCTTTCGAAGATCCATAAAGTTGTTTTGTTGGTATCCGAATACTTGCTCATGGGCAGGACTCGAACTTGAACGTAATCGCCATTTTTCTTGCGATAGATGAGTCGAGGTGATTGCCCAGCACTTAAGGCTTTATCGAGTCTTTCATAATCTATAAATGACATGAAATCGTTGTAACTCACGTTGTCAACAAATTTTCTTATATATTCTTTAATTGCTACTTTGTAATTGAAGTCAGATTTTTTTAGTATTTCATCAAAATAAATAGGCTTATATATGATGCGCGTATTGTTTGTTGTAAGGTTGACGGCATAAACACCTAAATATTTGCTGGATATGGCTGAGAGGAAGTCGTCTTGAATGTGTTTTTCTAGTAGAAGATTTTCTAGCTCTATATTCTTTGTTCTGGCTTTTCTTCGATCCTTGTCTCCAGAATAGAAATACATCTTTTGTTTGTACATTATACTTTCGGCTTGAGTGATGGTGTTTAGCGGTTTTAATCCATCTTTTGCAAATGCGTAGCCGATAGAAACAAAGTAATGAAGATTTTCGAGATGTTCTTTAAGATTGTTTATTTTTTCTTGAATGATCTGTTCAGGTATGTTTCTGCAAAATATGATGAATTCATCCCCGCCAATGCGATAAGCATCATTCGAATCATTCCTAAATTGAGTACAAATTTCTTTGCCAATACTGATCAGCATCTTATCGCCTGCAGAATGGCCTAAGCGGTTATTCATTTCATGCAATCCATTGGCATCAATGTAAATACAGCAAAATGAACTGTCTGTAATATCTCCTAACTGGGAAATATCTTTTTGATAGGCATTCCTATTTTTGAGACCAGTCATATTGTCGATCTCGCCCATTTGGTAGAGCATGTTATAGGAATCCATGGTTTGGATTGCCATTTGATAGCTGCTGACAATTGTTGAAAGAACTTCGCGGCAACTTTCAGGATCGTCGACATTGATGGCATAAGCCAGACCAATAATTTCTCGATCAGAATTCAATGTCCAGACGGCAGTAAGATTTCGAATTATTTCAGTTTCTCCACTTAATCCAGGCATCGATTGTGCAAGCGTTAACTTGTCCGCATTGCTTTCTGCGTAAAGGGTTATCCCCTTCTCCTCGAGATGAGTGTTGATGTCATCGATAACGATTTGCGGTATTTTCAAGCCGATGAATTTTGCTCGCTCTTTTGCATCATATTGAGGGAGAGTGAAAAATTTATCAATGACCCCATCATTTAAGATCATGAGTACGATTCGGTCTGAACCAATGGTCTGCTCAAGCATCTCAAGGGATACGTTGATCAGATAAGGGTTTTTATATACTCCAAACAATGTTCGCTGTATTTTATTGACTGATTGAATAAGTTCGATTCTTTGCTTATCCTGTTGTCTGCGTTTGGAGGTTTTACGCATTAAAAGAAATGCATAAATTAAAATGGCCGTTAACTGTGCACAGCCGAGCGAGAGGACAATTTGTTGAAGTTTATATTCTTCTGCGAAAGCAACTGATTGCGGGACGATGATTTGAAAGGACAGATGATATTTTTCGACAGGGTGATAGTAACTGTAAAAATCTTCACCAGATTGCTGTGATTTAAAGATGACAAATCCGGATCGTTCATTTTTAATGTCTCTGCGCATTTGTTCGAAACTTGTCCCGAATTTTGTTTCATTACTGCTGAAATGCACATCATACATGTTACCTAAATTTTTATGCCAAGTGTCAATGAGTAAATTTCCATTTTGAGCGTCAATAAGAAAGGCTTGACCATTGCCATTATAAATTTGGAATGGAAATTTTTTAGGTATATCATTTAAGTTGATTAAGCCATATAGTATTGCAATAGTGACGCCGTCTCGCGTAATAGGTGTGCAAAGGGCGGAATACAATGTGCCATTATCGTCGATAGCATAACGGTCGATAAAATTGATCTTTGCTTCGATATTGGATTTAAAAAGCAAAGGTTTTAATGGATGAATATTTTTTTATAAGGGAACAATAATTTATTGTCAGGAAGCAGAACAATATATGTCGATATCAAATTGTTGTTTGGTAATTGTGTAAGGAATTTAAAGTGTTCTGCAGATGTGATGTCTAGATTTAAGTGTGCTGCGAGCATAACGGAAACTGATTGCAGCTGCTGCTCGCCATTTTCCAAGATAGAGCGGATGTTGGTGGCGCCTTGTTTAACAGCATCGGCCAAATTTTGATAACAGTTGTACCTAATGACTTTTTCCACGCCAAATATGGCAAGTATTAGGGTTGCGGCCAGTGTGAGTATTAGAATATAAGTAGAGGTTATGTTTTGTATTTTTATGGCGCCCTTCATTTTGTACCTCACTTTTTTATTTTATTTTTTTGGTGTAATGATCAAATTTGGTTGGTATTGATGATGTATTATTTTTATTGTTTATATGGCATCCATTTAGATTGCTGGAGTTTGACCCAGAAATTGTCTTTGTATTGAACAACTGAAGCATTTGAATTTTCAGAGACTGACCAAGTCTGCGGGAGATTCGAGGTCAGAGCAGTCAGATCGAGCGGTTTGGCATGGGTGTAGGCGCCGCTTGTGATCGTTCGAGCGATAAGTTCACCGACCGCGAGATGACTCGTCGGAGTGTCAATCACGATTTCCGGGCTTTTCGTGGATAAGCCGAAAAATTTGGCAAAAACAGGTACATGCGTAATATGAGGACTTGGAATTTCACGCAGACGAGCCATTTGAATGCGGTCGCCCCGCACGGCTGCGCCGTGCTCAGGGACAATCAAGAGGAGAACAGGGCGGCCGCTCGCCTCCAGTTCATTCATGAAGGTATTGAGGTCCCTCAGGAGCCGCTCGGCACGCGGCTTGAAGTCGAGTGATTTCCCGGAACCCGGTGTTCGATTGCCGTCATGAAGCGCAATGAGATTAAAGAGCGTAATGGTGCGGGTCGGCTCTGAAGGAAGTGCATTCTTCCAGGAATGAAGCACATCTAATGTTGAATAGATGGGTGAACCGTCAAAGCCATCATAAATGGGTTTGAGACCGGTGTGCGGCGCCAAGGGAGGTTTGAGTCCGGCGTATTTCCGCAGGCTGTCCAAATAGTCCTCAAACTTGCCGTTGTGATCGAAAAACAGCTGCGGCGTCCAGCCGGCCGATTCCAGCTGCGTCATCAATTCGCAGGAGGTCCGCCGGCCGTTGTAAAGCGCTTGATGTGAACTTTGTCCGCACAGAGAGTTTAGGAGCCGGAGGGTGGCAGGTCCGGAATAAGAAGTGGCTGCATTGTAGTTTGTGAGGCGGATGTCAAATCGTTTGAATAATTCATGGTCAGCTAAGCCCGTAGCCTCCAGGTCATCCTGCGCCAGTGAACAGATATTGACTAGGGCGATGTCAAAAGCCCCGCTTTGCTCAATTGGAATCAGCCCGGATGGAAGCGATGCATGCCGCTGCGATTCGGATTGATAAAAAGCTTCAAGCCAGGTGTTGATGGCATTGTCAGAAGCGGTTTCAGTTTGCGGCGGCTGAAGCTGCTTCGTTTTTTCGGCGGCAGCGGTTTGAGATTGGCCGGCCGGCACTTCATTGACCGCTGTGCGGATCGAACTCTCTGCAGAGGATTCTTGGACCGACGGTGAGGTGAATGGCTCAACGACAAAAGTCAAGAGACCCGGGAAAGCCGTAAAGAGCAGTCCCAGTGCAGACAATGTGGTGAAACGCACCCAGTTTTTCAGCAGAAGCCATAGGGTGAATCCCGCCAGTCCCCAGGCAATCATCTGTGTATTGACAAAACTCTCTGCAAGTTCGAGCAGATAGGCAGGGGTAAAGGCAGCCAGGTTGCTGGCGTTGGCTGCAATCACTTCGGGCCCCGGCAGCCAGCTTTCGTGCCAGAGCAATGCAAAGCCTGCAATTAAAGCTGCTGCATCTCGGAGCCGTCGGACAATCTTTGACTGGATAGGAATAAGGACAACCCCAAAGAGCAATGCATTGAGCTCGGGGCTGAGCACCAGATAACCGAAGTAGGCGAGGGCGATTTTTCCGAGAAAGTAAAGATTCCAGGCACTGCTTCCGGATGTTCTGGGCCAAAGCTGTTCGTCGGCTGTCGAATGGGATGTGGTCATCAATTTAGCGTTCCTGAGCGTTCTTTCGGATGAACTTTTCAAATGAGCTGCTGCGGCGAAGAGTGGGGCGTATGCACCACCAAGCCGCTCGGCGCCGGATGCGGGCAGCAATTGCCTTGAGACGCATGCCGATGGGGATAAAAACCAAGGCGGCGATCAGAATGAGCATCCAAAGGTCATTAAGAGGCGGCAGTTCAGACATGGCTGGCCTCCGTTTCCGGGTGAACTCGTTTCGGCTTGTTGGGGTTGGGGCGCATGAGTTCAGCCGGAGAAGAAGGGTCGTCAGGATTGGGCTTGCGGTTTGTAATCGGCCGCGAATAAGCGCGGCGGGACGGTTTCCCGCGCTCCAAAAAATCTTCGAGCTGCTGGAGTCCGTTTGCCACTTCCAAATCGGTGAAGAAGCCCGCATACGATTGAAAGATCAATGTCGGATCCACTGAGAAAATACGGCGAAGCGTGATCTCCAAAGTTGAAGGCCGACATCCCGACAGAAAAAGCACGGCCCGATTGAGCATTACGCAGCCCATATCGCCGGATCGTGTGGGGTGGAATTGGTCCATAGCTTCTTCGGCCAAGATGCCCGGATCGGGTTCGAGCACGATTAATGCGCCGTGGGAATTCTGAAAGTCGACCGGCGTGGCGATGATGGCTCGAGCGGCGCTGAGGAACCTGGCAGGCTCAACCATCCCAATGACGGCTGAGGCAGAAATCGCCGCCAATTTTTCTTCAAAATGCTCGGGCAGCGGATGGCTGTAAACGACGCCCTTTAGGGAGGCAAGCATGATGCGGATATAACCGCAAGTGGCTGTATTTTCAAAAATAATATTGGCTCCGCAGCCAAGCAGGAAAGCAAGCGAAGCGGCTCTGAGCGGCGTCTTTGTTTCCACGGCGGCAATTTTGAGCAGTCTTCCGCCGCGCCGCCGCAGCGTAAAAATCGCGCGTCCGACAGGTTCAATGTCTTTGGCACTGTCAAGCCGGAAAACCAATGTGGCGGCAGCCGAACGCAGACCGGCTGCGAGAACGGCCTTATTGTCCGCAACGGTTCGAAGATCGGGGATTCCTGCAGATTCAGCCTGCAGTGACGGAACGGAACTCCAAACAACGTCCTCATCGCTGCGTTCAAGGCTGGAACCACGATTGTTTTCGCTGTCAATCAATAGGCGTCCGTCTGCATCGAAAGAGAGCGGCAAAGTCACTTCGTCGCAATAGTGATCCATCGCGTGCCAGAAGTTCGTTATCCATACGAAATGGTCGCCTTGCTTTTCTATTGCGGCAGCACAGGAAACTGCGCGCCGAGAGTTCAGAATGTGCTGCTTTAATTCTGCGCTGAGGCCGCCAAGACAAAGGAGCACCGCTTTTGCGCCGTCACTTGCATCATTGGCAAGATTGACGAGCAACGCATTGAGCTGAGCGGATGAAAGTCTGTCAAAGGCTTCCATTCCTCCGGCAAAGATCACCAGGCCGGCATCTTTCGAGAGAAAAGGGAACGCGTCCGCAAAGCGCTTGAAAGGAGGCTTGGCGCTTGGACGCATGGTGACGAGCTCAGCGCTCTGAAGTTTGGGGTTGTTCAAGGGATACTTCGGAGCGCATTCGAGAACCGTATCTGCACAGGGCTCGGTAAGAACGACCTGCAGTGAGGCCGACGACGGTGCATTAATTTGCCCGATGAGCGGGATGAGCCATCGGCAAGAGGGCAGGAAGATAACCGCACAGGTTCCGAAGTCCACCCATTGCAGAAGGTCGGGAAGTCCCTGCAGTTCGAGCTTGGCAGCGGCGGAGGTCATGCTTCGTTCTCCTTCAATGCACTTGCGCAGCGCCCGCGCTCGGCTCTTTTTGCTCGATAAAGCGCGTGGTCGGCTTCCTCAATGAGTTTCAAGATGTCTTTATGATCATTGGGGGTCGTGATCGTGCTCAGTCCAATCGTTGCTGACAATCCATCCCCTTCAGGCAGGTAGTTGGATATTTGTGCTGTTTTGGTGGAGATCGTGCCGAGTTTGGCCAGCAAATGCTGTGCAACGGTTGCGAGTGATTCTTCCGTGATGCCGGAGATAACGACGCAGAACTCATCGCCGCCATAGCGGTAGATGAGATCCTGTTTATCCAGATTTCGACGCAGTGTTTCGCCGACGGCGGAAAGGATGGAATCGCCAAAGAGGTGGCCGCGTGTATCGTTGATGCGTTTGAAGTGATCAATGTCAATCATCGCTACCGCGCACATCGGCGGCAGCGGCGCTTTGCTCGAAGCAATTTCTTCAAACGCCAAACGGCTGTATACGCCAGTGAGGGGATCGCGCTGAGATTCTTTGATGAGCGTTTTGTACTGTTCGGCGATAACTTGATTTTTATGCTGTTCACTCGCGGTCATGCTGCAAAAAAGCATGAGCCATTCAATCATTTGATTAAGCTCGGTGACGTGAGAAGTGATGTTTTTGGGAGGCATGACACCCCGATCCAAGAAATCCTTCATGGCCTGCATGACCTCCCTCAGCGGTTCGACAAGCGTGTTGAACCAGAGGGATATTGAAAAGAGCGTGAGTACGGTAATCAAAATGAACGCAATGATCACAGGCACAAAACTGGCAGAGGTTTTGTTGATGGCGGAGATTTCGCTCAAAAGCTCACGCGCTTCCCTAGCTGAAAAAATGTGCTGAAGCCTTGCCATGTCGTCGTTCATGAGCGAGACGGCAGTGTCAAAGCGCTCCAAAGTGCGCTGGGCTTCTTGCAGTGCGGCTTCAAGGGTGGCAGAGGTCTGCAGCAGATTCGGACAGCTTTCGGACGAAATGGAACTCAGGCGGGAATCGGCATCTGAGTGCATCTGAGCGCAAGCCGCGCGGATTTCGGCCGCAGTCTGGCTGAAAAGGCGTAATTGATCTGTAATCTCTTTGGCACGGAAGAGGCGGGTTTTGGGAAGTTCGGCAAGCCGCGGCAGGCCGGAAGCTTGTGAATAGAGGTCAAACAGATTTTTGCCGAATTGCGCACTGACTTTCTGGGCTCGCGCAAAATCGGCATCGAGTGCTTTCCGTTCCTGCCAGGTTTGCTGAAGACTCTCGAGAACCTGCTTGACAACAAGCCTTGTGTCATCGTGCCAATCCAGCGCCGACTCTGAGAGCATCGCCCAGGCATTGACATATGCATCTCTGGCCCGTTCGGCTTCACTGGCGTTGGCAATAATGTCAAGAGAAAACCGCAGACCTTCAAGGTTCACTGCAGTGCGCTGTGACAATAAAAGACTGTTGACAGTCTCGTCAGTCAAATTTTCGGTTTTTTTGCCGATATCGAAATAAAGCTTCAGACTGAGCGCCATGCAGCAGACAAGCAGCACAATCAACGGCCAGATCGTCAGTTTGACGAAGGTCGTGAAATGCAGCGCTTGGCGTTTTTGCGGGATGGATTTAGACATAGTCCGTCTGTCTGTGGTCAATCAATAATTCATGAATGGGAAATATTTCGCACTGATTTCTTGGTATATGCCGTCAGCTTTAATCTGCATCAGCGCTTGATTGAGCTTGTTTTTTAGCTCTTCGGCGTCCTTTTGAACGGCAATGACAGCATCGGTAAGCGATGGGGCGAAATCGTCATATTGACCGCTAATAAAGAGCGATGCGCCTTGTGGACTCTTGAGGAATGCATATCCAGGCAGCCCGTCAGTGAACATGGTATTGATTTCATTACGCAAAATAGCTTGTTTAAGGTCATCATATTTTGCATAGGTCTTCATCTTTGCCCCGGCAGGAATAAAGTGTTTCTCGATGAGTTCTTGTTGAAACGTATCTTTTTGTATGCCGATAACAAGCTTCGCAGCATTGGCGGTGCTGGCCGGCGCGAGCTTTCGGTTGTTTGTGATAAAAAAGCTTCGAGACCGATAGTAAACATTGGTGAATAAAAAATGCTTCGCACGATCCGGGGTGATGCCTATGCCTGCTACAACCATTGCCAAATTGCCTTTGGAGAGTTCCGGCAGGAGCTTTCCAAAGGGCATCGGCAGAATTTCACATCGGAAATTTAATTTTTTGCACAGCGCTGACGAAATATCTACGTCAAAGCCTACGCGCTGTCCTTTTTCATCTGTATAGGAGAACGGAACGTAGTCGTCCTCCACGCCGATTCGGATGACGTCCGGAATGGCGGCCTGATTGGGAACGAAACAGTTCCAGACGATCAGCAGCAGAATGAAGCCCAGAACCGATCCAATCCACAGAGGGTGAACGCGCAGCGGTTTCATTGCTTTTGCTCCTTGAGCTCCTTGAGTTCTGCTGCGAGCAGCAGGCGGGCAGCGTCCTTAACCGGCATCGGGCGGGCGAAGAGATAACCTTGAAACTTGTCAAAGCAGAATGGAGACAAAGCATCCTTCATTTCAAGCGTTTCAATGCCTTCGGCGCAGAGTTCTGCGTCAAGCGTTCTGCAGGCTTTGGTTATTTGCGACAGAAAGTTCTTTGATCGTCTGGATATCAATGCCTTATTGATGAGTGATCGAGAAAATTTCACCATATCAAAAGACATTGACAGCGGTGTTTCTAAACTGTTGTAACCAGTTCCAAAATCATCTATTGCTGCTTGAATTCCCATTGCATGCAGCCCATCTATAAAGGCATTCCCAGTTTTTTTGGCTGATAGCATTTGTTTCTGTAATTTCAATCATCAATTTTTGATTGTAAACTGGAGTTAAGCGCAGGGTTTCTTTTACGAAATGAAGATATTGAGAGTTGGCGCTTTGCTTGGGGCTGATGTTGATGTTGAAGCAAAATGATTTCTTGGTGTTTTTAAAATATTCTCGAATAGTGCCTATCGCCATCAGAAATACTTTTCGATCAACGACTGACATGAAGTTCGACTCTGAAAATAAAGGAATGAATTTGTCTGGGCCAAAATTGATTTTGTCTGAATCGAGACGAATTAAAAATTCCCCGCCGATGTAGGAGCCGTCACTGCATGAAATGATGGGCTGAAAATCCAAATAAAAAGCTTTGAAGTCGTTGAGACAGGCTTCAGCCAGGATGATGAGGTCGCTTAAGGTGACTTCACCGTCCGGGTGAGTTGCCTTGACTTCGTCGTCAAGCAAGGCTGCTGCGGTCCGCCAAAACGATAATCGGCTGTCGTCCGAGGCGGCAGCACTTCGTTTGCTTTCCAGAATTTCAATCGAAGCATCTGGATCGGCTTCCTTGAGAAAGGTGTTCAGTGCTGTCAAAAGATCCTTGTCAGCCCCCTTTTTCTCAGGATTGCACTGATGCTCAAAGAAGAAATGACCGCCCGGCAGTACTTCTGCGCAGCAGCCGAGCTCACGCAGTCGTGCGGCGATATAGTCCACGAGCCTCACACTCTTCACTGGCGTTTCGGCTCTGATCGCGGCAAAAAATACGGGGTGTTCGAATGAAAGCAAAAAGAGTTTCTGCAGCGAGCGAAGCATCTGTCCAGAAGGTGATGCGGCCGGAAGCAGATCATGGATGATTTGTCCGGCGTCATACCAAGTAACAGATCCGTCAACGAATGTTTTGCCTTCAGGGGTGATGCGTGTCTGCAGGGCGATGCGAGTCCAGGAGACTTGATTTCCTGTTTTAAACCGCACGTATTCAAACGGTGAATCATGAGCGGTCAGCGCATGGTCGAGCAGATTGCGATCAAGCTCTGAAGCGGCGGCTTCAAGCAAATCGTTTTGGGTGCGAATTGGGTGCTTGGCTGCTTCGGTCAGCAGTTCAGTGAACGCTTCAGACAGTTCAAGCGTATGGGTGGACGTATCCAGAACGAAGCCTAGCTTGTCCGCTGTGCAGACATTTTTGTTGCTCTTCAAAGCCGATGATCGGATGCTTTGAGAGTGCTGAGGCTGCAGCAATTGCGGATTAGTCATGATCCCCTCCGGGAATGATGCCCTCAGAAGGGACATAGATGAACTTGAAGGTGAGAATGATGAGAGACGGCATGGGAAATCTGCACGGCAAACGATTACCAGCGGGCATAGGGCACCATGGGCTCTGGCGGCATAGGCAGGTCTCCTTCCCATGGGGTCAATGGGAATCGCAGCCAAAAACCGAGATAAAGCGGGGCATAGCCGTCCGCATTCGTATAAGCGAATGAGACTCCGGCGAATGCTTGCGGACCTAATCTTCTTTCAACTGCGCCTTTGAACGAGACACCGATGCCTGAAGAGGTTGACGATGCTTCTCGGGCATACAGATCAGGCAGATTTTCGCGGCGCAGTTCGTCCTTGAGCGGATAGCGGTCGCGTTCGGAAGATTTCGACATAGAGAGCCCCAGACGACCCTCAACGGTCCATGACCAATTGTCGGTGCGTCCGCGGTCTTCCAAAAAACTGCCCAAGGAGACGGCAGCCTGCGGCGAATAGTATCCGCCTTGGCCCCACACATAGTCGGAAAGGTCTTTTTGGTAGTGCCAGAAAAGGAGCGATGCACCTGTACGAAGCTCATGATTGGGGCGGTTGATCAGTCGGTGATACCAGCCGCCCATCAGCTCGATACTGCTGTTGTCAGCGACATGATGTCCGGTAATTTGATTCGCCGCCGCTCGTCCCCAGAAACCGTTTCGCTCTCCCTGGTCCCAAGAGGCATTGAGCGACGTGCCAAGACGGCGTACGCCGCCCCAAGTGCGCCCTGTCCCTGGATCTCGCTGACCGCCGAAGGCAAGGAGCGACCCTTCTTCCGGACGGCGATAAACCTCAAGGGTAAGGCCGATCTCTCCCACATCCCAAGACCAAGCCAGAGAGCCGACGAGGTCGGTGTAGAGGAAGCCGATCGGTGTTGTTCCGATATCAAAGGCAAACTGTTCGTTTGTCCAGGCGAAGGCCAGCGAAGCGCCCATATCCGAAGACGTCTGCAAACCGCTTCCGGGGCGTTCTGTGATCGTGCCGAACTTTGGCGAACCCTTCAGGCTGCCGACGCGGTACCAGACCCAATCAGTGCGCAGCCGTGCACGGCCGCTGAATGCTGGAAATTCTGCTTCGGTCATGGATGTCACGGCTGTCAGATCTGAATAGCCCGAAGTGCCGGGATCACGTTTAAAGTCAAGCCCCGTACGGATCTCCGTTTGATTGTGCTGATACAGTTCGGACGCCCGCGACTTGAGGGAGAGTGTGAGCCAGCCGTCGGCATCGAGAGCGTTGGGTTCGTCGTTCGGAGCGCGTTCAGGCAGCGATGCGGTTCGCATCGCGCGCGTAAAGACGTTGGCCGACGGCACCGGTTCAGTCAGCAGACCAGCGGCGAGGAAGGCTTCTTCGTAGACTTTCAGCGCGGCTTGAGCATCGCCCGCAGCTTCGAGGTGCTGAGCTGCTCTGCGTAAAAGCATGGCGGCATTTTCACCTTTGGCCGAGCCGAGCATCTGAGCTTCAGTCACGCACATTTGATCGGCTTCATTGGAGGCGCCGGCATCATCCATGAAACTGGTAATGCGGATGAGGAAATCCGGTGTGAGCGTTTGAGCTGCCCGGCGAGCTTCAACGGCTTGGGTCATTAATTCGACTGCGGCTTCCTTAGCCGGGACGTCCTGACGAAGGAGCGCCCGCACCTGACCAAAGAGAGCCTCATCTTCCCAGCCCGAAACGGCGGAAAGAGATTTCCACAGCCTAAAGGCCTGTGCTGCGTCGCCAGAGGCTTCAGCCCAACGAGCCATCCGGGCGCGCAGGTAAGGTTCCTCAGGAGAAAAAGGCAGCAGCGTTCTCAGCGCTTCGGCGGGCTCGTTCTGTTGGGCGAGTGCTTCGGCTTCTTGAAGTGCCGATTCGCTTCGCAGCCGCTGCTGGATTGCGGCAAGCGCCAGGAGCGACTGAGTATCTGCACGAGAGAGTCTGCTTAAAGGCGAGAGGGCGAGCCATCCGTCCGCAGCGTTGGACTGCTCTGGAATCACCTCGTCAAGCAGCGCGAGCGCTTTCTCGTTTTGTCCGGAGGTGACGAAGTAAAGAATCTTTGCGTGTTTATAGGCCAAAGTGCCGTCATCGGCATGAGCCTCCCACAAGTCATCGGCTTCACGCTTTTGATGAAGTGCCAGGAGACTGCGGGCAAGGCGCAGCCGAACCCATGGGTCACCTTTGGAGACGGTGAGTTCGTGCCGCAGTGCAGAGATGAAAGTCTGGGTAGGCGGCTGCGCGAAATCGCCTTCCGGCGTCATATCCGGCGCCAGACGTGAGGCTGCTGCGCTGACTTCCAATGCGTTGAGGCGGTCAATTCGACGGAGCAGCCGCAAACGTTCAGAGCCGGAGACATCAGATTTGCCAAGCGCTTTTTGGACGAGATCGCGTGCGTTCTTATAGCGGCCTCGGGCTTGTTCGACATTGGCGAGACCAAGGAGTGCATAGGGGCTGCTCGGTTTAAACGGCATCGCCTCGCGATAGGCACGTTCGGCTGCCTGAAAACGTTTGGCATTCAAGGCCGCATCGCCCCGTTCAACCGCGAGCCAAAACTGGGCATCCAGAAGAGCATTGCGCCACCGTTCGGCACGACTGTCATCCGGATGTGATTTCAGCGCCGCTTCCAGAACGGGAACCGCAGATGCGCGGCCCGCATCTGTATATACGACTGAAAGCGCTTTGGCTAAGGTCTGCTCAAACCGCAGTGAATTCAAGGCAATGCGGGCGGTGTTGGAAATGACCGGCGAGTCAGAGCGGGTCAGCTGCTCGTAAATGCGTTTGGCGACAGCTTGTTTATCGGGCACTGCCGAAGCAATGCGTGCATATTCAAGCTGCAGGCTTTCTTCTTCGGGCAGCCCGCCAAAGAGCTCTTCAAACGTTGCGAGCGCGCTTTCGCCCTGTCCGGCAAGCGCCATCAGTCTTGCCGAGGCCAGCTGGTCGGCCATGTTTCCCTGCTGTGCATCCAGAAGAATCCGACCTTGCCGACATGCGTTCGAATGGACGTTCTCCGAAGTGCAGATTTGATCGACAAGCTGCTCGAGCTCTTTGAAAGCAATATGGGGATCTCGGACTTTAAGCCGCAGCAGTTCGAGCTTGGTGGCTGGATCATTCGGGTCCATGCTGAGCAGACGGGCCAGCGCATCGGCCTCTACCCCGGAATTACCGCTGGTTCGCGAGCGCATGACTTGATCGGACAGCCAGGCGCGCGGAGCCTCCCCTTTTTGCGGGGCGGCTCCGATATGCGCAGAATGAACGCAGATCAGCAGCAAAAGGAACGCGGCAAAACTTTTCTTCATGGCAGACGCATTGGGAAGCAGAGGCGGCCATGCCGATCGAAGGCAAACCGGCCGCTGTCGAAACCAAGGCCGAAAAGCATCAGCATGCTTTTGTAGTAGTTCGCTCTTCCGACTTCCGGCCGTGCGAGCAAAGTGCGGGTGAAAGCTCCGACGCGCTCATTGCGCAGCCACCCTAAAAAGGCTGCGGAAAAAGCATCGGGCCCCGGCGCAGAAACAAAAAGCGTTGAGGCATCTGATCGTTCGGGCGGCAGCAGCCGCGCCTCAACAGCCTGCCTCATGGTATTGAAATGACTGCGCAGCTGCGCTGCGGCGGGGTCGTCGGGCGATATCATGCCGGCCCAAAGATAGACGCGGATGGCGTCCCATCCGCCGATCGTGCGGTCGCGCAGCGTTAATCTTCCGTCTTGGTCAAACCGCGCCCAGTCCGGCGCCAGTCCGTTGGGAGATGCGCGCACGATGGAGCGCACGCTCGCAGAAATGACCGGACGCCAGCGGGGATCTTCCAGAGCAAACCGCCGCAGAAGCATGACAGGGAGGTAGCTCGGATTAAGCGTTATTTCGGTGTTGTGAACAAAGCCGGTTTGGCCTGACTGAACGACCTCGCCTAATCCGGGATGGTTAAGAACGAGTGTCTTTAGGATGAGATCAAGCAGGGCACGGCCCGACGCGGTCAGATCACTGCGTTCCCAGAGGCGGCCGGCTTCAAGCAGACTATAGGCCATCCATAGATCAGCGTCTGCAGCGTTGTTGCTGTCAATGACGTCCCAGCGAACTCGCGGCGGTTCTCCTTTGGCAGCGGGTTCCTCCATTCTTCCCCACAGCCAAGCAGGCAGATGCTTTGAGCAGTCCCCTGCGCAGAGATGGCTCGAGGTCCAATCGAGAATGCGTGTGAAGCGTTCTTGATCATTGGCCGCTAAAGCGAAAAAGAGGGCGTAGGACTGTCCTTCAGAAGTCGTGATCTGCCGGGGATCGCCAGCGTCAATGATGCGGCCGTCCTCTGAAAGCGCAGAGCTGCAAAATTTTTCCCATAAGGGCCATTGCTCAGCATTACGGCCCGGGGTTGCCGAAACGGATGCAGCGCTCAATATCAGCGTGATCCCCAGATTAAGAGCGAATCGATTCAGGCGCTTCATGCTGCACCTCCATTCAATCGACGGCGTACAAATACCCGCATGACGGCATAGACAATGACAGCGACTGCCAAGGCGCATAAGAGCGCTCCGAGCACGAGCAGGAGCGGGTGTTCGAGCATGGCGTACCAAAGGCGCTGATGCCAAGGCAGGTCGCCGATGTAGTAGAGCGGTCCCGTATAGGCAGTGACGGTGTCGGCGCCGTAAATTAATGAAGCGCTGCCGCCGACGTCAGAGAGCTCTTGGGGGCTGGCAAGTTTGTCCAGAAGAATCCGCGTGCCGTCTCCAGGCGTCGTCAGCAAGGCAACGACCGAACGCTGCCCGTCGAACGGGGCTTCAAAACCGACGATTGCTGCTGCACCGCCGTTGGCCGCGAGGAGCGCAGGTGCCGCGTTGGTTTTGACGTCGACTGGATCACGGCGAGCTTTGGCGGAGGCTGAAACTGAGAGCGGCACTTCAAGGCGGCGCTGAACCCCTTCAATAAGGTAGGCTGCCGTGCTCTCGACCGAAGGGCTGTTGTCAGATGCTGATGCCGATGCGTCGAGGAGCAGCTCAGGATTTTCGCCGATGAAAAGGATGTCCTTGGAGCTATTTTTGAGTTCAGCAGGCGTCGGTCCGGTCTTGACCTCAACAGCGGAGCCGACCGCGCCGGTTTGTGCGGCGATGCGGCCCAAGGCCGTCATCAGCAGCGAAACCTCAGCGGGTTCCGGGGCGGCGGGCAGCACGGCGAGCGTACGGCTTAAGTCAGCATGTATGGAGAAGGGATACCCGCTCTTAGCATAGAGCGCCAGATTGGGCATGCGCGCAAAATGATAGAAACCTGAAAAGTCAAAGCTCGAATCTGGATCGATGTCAGCCTGATGCTCAAGCAGCGTAACGGTCCGGCAGTCGTTTGGGGATCCGCCGGCAATGGACAATGCGTAATCGAAGTTGAATTGGACAGTGTTGGCATTGTTGAAATAGATGCTTGGGACATTGATTTCCTGCAGCAGAGTTGAAAAGGCATCAACCAACGGGATGCGTCTCACGCTCGCATGAGCTTGCGCACTGTTTTCGGCCGAGAGCGGCACTGACTCTGTGATCTGATTGTTGATCCGCAGGGTCATCATGGCTGCAGCGCCTTCGTCGGGCGCGGTGAAGCGGTACTTGAGACTGAAAGGAATCGTAGAGCGGGTGAGCAGGAATAAGTCGGGAGGCAGCCGCATATCCACATGGATGGCTGGCGGTTCAATGCCTCTGGCGCTCAGCTGCATCGGGTAAGTCGTCAGATCGCCGAGACGGACTTTGCGGGTGATGTCAACCCACTTTGGCGCGTCATAAGGCGCTCTTGGGTGAGGTTCGAACGCTCGCTCAACGCGCGAACGGCTGCCGGAAAAAAGTTTGGCATTGAGCACGAGCATCCGCGCGGCCGTTTTCAGTTCGGCCTCGTCACGCCCGGCAACGATGAGCATCTTGGCCCAGGGCGAGTGCGGCGCATCGGCAATGGCCACTTCAGGCCCCTGAGGACTGGGCCGATCCTTGAGGAAAGACGGGCGATGGTGCTCGGTCATGAACGCAATGAAGTGGTTTTCAGCCGGTTCTTCATCAAAGTAAACCGGAAATTCGGCGCCGCGCCAGTCGGCAAGCATGCCGACCCAGGAAGCCGTCATGCCTGCAGCTTCAATTTCATTGCTCGTCGGTGTATCGGGCAGCACAATCGGCAGACTGATGCGCTGGTGGTCGGCAAAATCGACAAAAGGTGCAGGAAGCTGAGCGAGCTCATCGGCAACGCGCAGTTTCTGACGAGTCAGCGAGAGCGAACTCGATCGGTCAATGGTCAGCCACAGCGTGCGATGGACGGGATTTTCGCAGACATCGGCATAGGAACCGATGAATTCGAACTCCAGCTGATTGAAATCTTTGAGCTTTTTGGGGTCAAGTTCAATGTCTGTGGTGACGCGCTTACCGAGGTCTTCCGCATGTATGGGCAGAGTTCGTTCAAATTCCCCGTTCAGACGCAGATTGAGCTGCGAACGCATGGGAATCAGAGACGGCGACGGAGTCCAATTGAGATGCAGCTGAGCGCGGATGATGATTTCATCTCGCCGCATAGGAAACTCAACCACTGCCTTTTGACGCAGTCCGGTGAGCGTGAGCGTATCGCTTGGAATACGAACCGAGAGATCCGACAGACGGCTGAGGGTTGTATTGGGCGTAACGACAGACTCTCTGGCCTCATAGGGGCCGTCGATCATGCGTGCGAGCGGCTGCATCTGCGGCGCTTCTTTATGCTCGGCAGCCTCTAAAGAGGAGGCCGTTGCCGGAGCTGCGCAGGCCAAAGCTGAGAGAACAGCCGCAAAGAAATGGAGCAATTTCATGAAATCAACGTGATGGTATGTGAGGTTCAAATAAGCATTCCCGGGTTTGAGCTGCCTCGTCCGACGCCGAGAATGAGCGAGGGCGCTCTCGGTCTTCTGCGCGGCGCAAAACTCAGAATCCATTGCGCCAGCTTCAAAGGCGGTCGGGCGATGCGCCGCAGCGCGGGCGGTGCGTATTGCCAAAGTGCGCTGTAGCCTCTGCAGGCGAAGGAAAGGAGTGCGTGCGTGCCGTCTAAAAATCCGGGGGCAGCGGTTTTGGGCTGTACCCAGGCATTCGCCCGGCAGAAAGTCGCCGCAATAAATGCGCGTTCGGCTTCGGGCGACAGCTCAGTGAGTTCGAGCCCGAGACGAGCGCCGCGGGCGCGTCTTACAACGGCAGGGAAGGCATATGTCAAGCCGTCATTTTCGAGTATCAATTCGACAGCGTTGCCCGTAAAGAATTGGTCGACAGCTTCGTCATGAAGCTTCAGGCTGACGCCCTTCTGGGAATAATCGGTGAGTTCGGCGTCATAGAGCGTTCCGTCCGCACGTTTGAGAACGGCAGGCGTATTTACTCTGACGCGGGGGAATTTACGCTCCTGAACTGTTTCAACAGCAACGGAGACCGTCACGCCGAGAATCATCAGGTTGTAGAGAATCCAGGCGCCGTTGATTGCCAGAGTCAGATATTCCGGGTGAGGCGTTCTGAGCAGCTGCCAGGAACCGAAAATAAACCCGGCGGCATTGAGTGCAATAAGGATGCAGTACGGCTTGATGATGTTCCAGTCGACGTAGTTTTCCTTAACGGTGCCGCCCTTCGAAGTCACATTGAATTTGCCGTAATTGGGAGCAAAAAGCGCCACTGTCGTGGGCAGCAGGATGTACCAGGAAAGTACGGCTTCATAAACGGCGCCCAGAAACGGACTCCGGTGACCGCGTTCGATGATGCTGCTCGTAATGATGGAGTGAATCATGTGCGGCAGTACATAGACGAAGATGGCCGCTGCAGACGCCTCGATGACATAAACGTGAAAAAAGAGGTAGGGCAGCGGCGCGAGCAAAAAGATGATGCGCGGCAGTCCGTGCAGGAAGTGAATCATCGCGTTGAGAAAACACATCCGCTGACCGAACGACAAGCCCCTGCCGAGAAGCGGATTGTCGATGCGGAAGATTTGGATCATGCCGCGCGTCCACCGGATACGCTGTCCGATGTGGGCAGCCAGCGTTTCTGTGGACAAGCCTGCAGCCAGCGGGATGCCGATGAAAGCTGAGGACCAGCCCCGGCGATTGAGGCGCAAAGAGGTATGTGCGTCTTCCGTTACCGTTTCGACGGCAATGCCGCCGATTTCATCGAGCGCGCTGCGGCGAATGACCGCGCAGGAGCCGCAGAACATCGTGGCGTTCCAGGTGTCGTTGCCTTTCTGAATAAAGTCATGAAAAAGCGCGTTTTCAACCGGCACGGCTGATGAAAGGCCAAGATTGCGTTCGAAAGGATCCTGCGAATAAAAGTGGTGCGGCGTTTGGACGAGTGCAATTCTCGGATCGCGTACAAGCCAGCCGACAGTCATCTGCAGGAAGCTGCGTACGGGGACATGGTCGCAGTCGAAAATGGCAACAAATTCCCCGTGCATCAGCCTGAGAGCATGGTTGATGTTGCCGGCTTTGGCATGGTCGTGCTTCTCACGCTCGATGTAGCCGACGCCGGAAGCTTCGGCGAAGGCGCGAAATTCAGGGCGGCTGCCGTCGTCAAGAATCCAGATATGGAGTTTGTCCGTCGGCCAGTCCATCGAAAGAGCACCATAGACAGTGGTCTTGACGATTTCAAGCGGTTCGTTGTAGGTCGGGATGCAAATGTCCACATGAGGCCATGCTGACAATTTCGCCGGCATAGGAACGGGCGGACGATCCAGCACCCAGAAGGTTTGGAAGTAGCCGAGCAGCATCACCACGAAGGCATAGGTTTCGGCCAAAACCAGAAGGATCGAGCAGACGGTGCCTGCCGTCGAATCCAGATTGAGTGTCTGGGTCCAGCGCCACCACATGTATCGTGCGGAAACAAGTGTTGAGAGAACAATTAACAGCAGGAATGTAAAGTGCGACCGGATATGACGCACAAAGAGTGCAATTGAAACCGTTGCCATCAAGAAGATCGTCTGGTTCCAGAGGTCGAGCGGCTGCGTGATGCAGAGCCAGCCGAGCGTCGCAGCAATCAGGGTAAAAAAGGCTGCGGCGAGCCATTCCCTTCGAAAAGATTTGTTCTGAGCCGTCTGGGTTCTGGTCTGGTGCCAGAATGCAATGCGTGAGGTAAAGGCCTCTGTGAGCGCTTCGCCTTTTGCAGCGATAAAACCGCGAAGCGAGAGCCCTGCATTTCGCAGGGCGACGCCGGCTCGTCGCAGCAGGCTGTCGTGAGCGGCATGGTCCTGATCCAAGCGGCTGCTTACGAGCGGTTCGTCAGTGATATAGAAAAAAAGGAGATAAACGCTCTGCACAAACATGCGCAGTCCGTCGAGGGGCTTAAGGCGCTTAAAGTCGATTTGAGGATAGAGCACTGCACGGCGCGACATTACCGCGTGCCACTGGGCGTTTTCCAACGGCAGAAATGTCCATGCAAGCAGCAAAAAGAGGCCGTTTATCGCCAAAGACACTGAGCTGGAGGTACGGCGGCGGAGTGTACGGATGGAATGGCGCAGAGATGACGCAATCATGATTGGCATCTCCCGGCTGCGCGCAGTCTCAGCCACGTCGCAAAGGCTCCGAGCGCCTGTCCGCTTTGTGAAAAAGGAGCAGCCTCAGCAACAGGCGAGCGATAAATACCGGCCCTCGCAGCGGCTTCATCCCAAAGGATGCGCATGGGCGCAAGGTGAGGCTGAAATCGCTTTTCTGTGGAGAGATAGGTGATGATTTCACGCATGACGGTGCTCTCAGGCTCAATTTTGTTGAGCAGGAGAACATCGTTGTCTTCCAGAGGCGTTCTGCTGAGACGAAGCAGTGAATTGTGATCAGCTTCAGTTACCGTAACGACGATATCGGCACATTTGCGCCATAAAGAAGCGGTCGCTGATGAGCTCGCCCCCGCGTCAATCATCACGTCGCAGAATCCGAAACGCTGTGTCTCTAACAGTACTCTGGCGATTTCCGGGCCCGTAAGCGGTGCGGTCTGGGGTTCTGGAGGGTTGAGCGGCAGAAAATACAGATTCTCGCTGTACTGCCATAAAGCAGACAGGGCTTTGCGGCCGCCGCGAAGCGCACCAAGCCAATCTTCACCATCGCCGTCGGTACGATTAAAGAGACTGCTGAGACCAGCGTCCGAATGCCGGCCGTCTATCGCGAGCACGGGCTGACGGTAAAGACTGGCTTCGCGGGCCGCCGAGGCGCAGCATACCGTGGCGCCGGCTCCTTCACGCAATCCCAGAAAGACCGCCAGCATGGCGAATCTCCTTCGTCGTTGTGCCGACGAGAGGCGGGTTGAGTTGAGAGCCTTCAGTCAAACGGCTTGTGAGGACTTCCTCATTGGAAAGCGTTTGAAAGAACGGCGTCGTGCGCAAAAGAACTGCGCGGCGGTTAACGGCTGCTAAATCAACATAGCCGGCCGCTGAAATATGATAGGCGGCTGAAAGAGCTGCGATGTCAGGTGAGATCGACGGAGCGGGGGGGGGGGAGTTAGCATCTGCTGCGGCCCTTACTTATTATGTTTCTTTACCGACAATTCGATGAAAGAGTAAGTCTACTTCTTTAATTTGTAAATATAGTAGATGAAATTACCCGTCCTGTGAATGGAATCCCCAATTTGAGCGAGCTTCGTCAATGCTCAATATATTGTTTTCTTATTGAAAACATTAATAATTGAAGTGAGCCAAAAATTCAGAATATAAAAAAAGCAACAGCCGCAATGAGGAAAGTTCACATGCGGCTGTTTTACTGATGGCCGTAAGGAATGGGGTTCATCCCTCACTGCCTTGACGGATCAGAGCTGACGCAAAGCACTTTCCAAAGCGGTCTTGGTGGAAGTGCCGGCGTCCTTGTGCGCCTTGATGATTCGGGCAGGCACGCCTGCCACAACGGCACCGGCCGGAACATCTTCAATGACGACGCTGCCAGCGGCGACGACGGCGCCTTCGCCCACATGGATGCCTTCAATCACGACGGCATTGGCGCCGATAAACACATCGTCATCGATGATGACGGGCTGCGCGGAAGCGGGTTCAACGACGCCGGCGAGCACCGTGCCTGCCCCAATGTGGCAGCGGCGTCCGACCGTGGCGCGGCCGCCCATCACAACGCCCATATCGATCATGGTGCCTTCGCCGATCACCGCGCCGATGTTGATAATGGCGCCCATCATGACCACTGCGCCGTCGCCGATCGTCACCTGATCGCGAATTACTGCGCCGGGTTCAATGCGGGCGTTGATGCCTTTGAGGTCAAGAAGCGGAATGGCGGAGTTGCGGCAGTCGTTTTCGATGACCATATCGTCGATCTTGCTGCGGTTGGCTTCAAGAATCGGACCGAGTTCCTTCCAGTCGCCGAAAATCACTTTGTCGCCGACGCCGAAGACCTTTGCCGAACCGAAGCTGATCGGGGCTTCGCCGGCTTTCTCGCGAAGCGTGATCTTCACGGGCGTCTTCTTTTCAGCCGTGGCGATGTAGTGAATGATTTCCTGTGCGTTCATCATGGTGATTCAATCCCCAGTGTTAGAAAGTTGAAGTGCAGCACTCAGCGGCGAGCGAAAAGCAGTTCGTCAAGGGTGTGCAGACCCACGGGGGCATCCTTGAGCTTTTCGGCGGTTTTAAGCGCGCCAATTGCAAAGATCCGGCGGGATTCCGCGCGGTGGGTGAGTGAGAGCTCTTCTTCGTCGCCGAAGAAGGACACGGTATGCACTCCCGCCACGGTGCCGCCGCGGACAGCGTGGACACCGATTTCATCGGCTGTGCGGGGTGCGAATCCTTCGCGGCCGAAGACCGTCGGATGGGTGCCGTCGGGGTTGACGGCTGAAAGGAGGAGCTTCGCCGTGCCGCTCGGCGCATCCTTTTTCATGCGGTGGTGGGTTTCGATGATCTCAATGTCGAAGTCCGGCAGCAGGGCGGCAGCCTCTGCAGCGAGGTGCTTTAAGACCGCAACGCCGATGGAGAAGTTGGCGCTCACCGCTACGGGCGCGTAGCTGCCCAACGCATTGACGCGGGCAGCTTCTTCGTCGCAATAGCCGGTGGTGCCGGAAACGAGGGGCGTTCCGGTGCGCTGCACATAGGCCGCCAGTGCCGGCAGCGACGCCGGAGCGGAAAAATCAATGACAGCATCCATACGGTCGCACTGGGCGAGCTGAGCGATCGTTGCCGTATTGAATTCGGCCGCAACTTCGATGCCGCGGTCTGCGGCGCAGTCTCGGATCATGCGGCCCATGCGGCCCATACCGATGAGAGCGATTCTCATAGCGAAGAGTTCCTTACTTCAGAAAGCCCGCGGCAGCGAGCGACGAACGCAGCGTTTCGCGGTGGGCTTGAGTCATATGCGTGAGCGGGAGACGGTAGCCGCCGACATCCATGCCGAGGAGATTCATAGCCTCCTTGACAGGAACCGGATTCACTTCAATGAAGAGATCGTTGATCACATCGAGAAGTTCAATCTGCGCGCGTCGTGCGTCGTCCGTGCGGCCTTCAAGATAATCGAAAACCATCTGATGCGTCTCCTTCGGAGCGATGTTGGCCAGCACCGAAATGACGCCCGAGGCACCGATGGAAAGGAGCGGCACAATCATGTCGTCGTTGCCCGAATACATGGCGAAATCGTCCGAGAGGTACTTTGCGACCTTGGCCGCATAAGACATATTGCCGCTCGCTTCCTTGATGCCCACAATGTTGGGGTGCTGCGAGAGGCGTGCGACATTGGGCACTGATATGGAGCAGCCCGTGCGGCCGGGCACGTTGTAAAGAATGCAGGGAATCTTCACGGCGTCGGCAACGGTCTTGAAGTGAAGGTACATCCCTTCTTCGTTGGTCTTGTTGTAATAGGGGGTAATGAGGAGCAGACCGTCAGCGCCCAGACGTTCATAGGAGAGCGACTTTTCGAGCATCGTCTGCGTAGAGTTGGAGCCCGATCCGGCAATAATGGGAATGCGGCCCGCCACGCGCTTGACGGTATATTCGCAGACAGCGTTGTCTTCTTCGTGAGACATCGTTGAAGATTCGCCGGTTGTGCCGAGGATCACCAGAGCATCGGTGCAGTTGGCCAGATGAAAGTCAATGAGTTCGCCGAGCTTGTCGAAATTGACGGAACCGTCTTCATTGAAAGGTGTGATAAGTGCGACCAGTGAGCCGCGAATTGTCGGATGAGACATGCTGAATACCGTGCGTAGTTGGGGTTGCAGGGTGGAATTGTAGGGGCGAAGCGGTGCGGTCACTCCTGAGATCCGCGGGCGCTTGAAACGGATTGAAAAATCGCAGTATCGATCTCAAGAGCAGGCAACCTGTCCTGCTGCACGTTCAGCGCTCCTCGCCGACAGCCTCAAATTCATAAAAGAAGCGCCAGCAAAGAGCGTTATCTCTGCTGGCGCAAAAAACAACGTGCCGGCAGAGTGCACGCTGCTTTGACCGGTCAAGATAGCGCAACTGCTCACAAATTCACGAAAATCAATCAATTTCGTCAATTTTGCAGGCAGACAGTCCGGCGGGTATCTCCCGCAGGCCCATCCGCCGTCCCCCAGGCTGAGGATGCCGGCGAATTCGGCGGATCTGCCTCCCCTCGGGGTCGCTGCCGGCCTGCCGGCTCGCCCGAGGCTCCTCGCGTCCGCGCCTCTATCGTTCGATGTTTTACAAGTTAACAGCAAAAACCTGCGGCCAAAATACGGCAAATGAGAGAAAAGGCGTATTTGGGTCAATCGGGCGCAAGCGACGAACAATTGATGCCGTTATCGACAGGTTATCGGCCTGTTTATAAATGTTGACCGGCGCTTCGAGGGGTATGCGAAGCGCCGGTCTTTGAGTGCGGTCCGAAAATCAGCGGCGGCTCTTGAGGAGCGCCTCAACTTCCCGTTCTACTTTTTCCAGATCAGGATCTGTAAGAACCGGAAGCACCTTGATGAGATCGTCGGGTTTGAAATCCCACCATTTGAGCTCAAGGAGCATGGCCGTCAGGCGGTCGTTGAAGCGGCGGCGGATAAATTCAGCCGGGTTGCCGCCTACAACCGTGTAGGGCGGAACGTCTTTCGTCACCACCGCAGATGCGGCAATGATGGCGCCGTCGCCGATCTTCACGCCCGGCATAATGACTGAGCGGCGGCCGATCCAGACGTCGTTGCCGATGATGGTGTTGCCTTTATGCGGCGTCAGGTCGTAAGTGGACCGGGCCGCTTTTGCCCATTTGCCGCCAAAGAGACTAAAGGGATAGGTCGACACCGTCGATACGCTGTGATTCGCTGCGCCCATGATGAACTTGGTGTTCGCACCGATCGCGCAGAACTTGCCGATGATGAGCTTGTCGCCGAATTCCGGACGGTTGTAGAGAACGTTTTTGCGGTCAAACTCCGTGGGATTCTCGTCGTCTTCGTAATACGTGTATTCGCCCACTTCAACGTTGGGCGTTGTAACAACATTCTTGATAAAACAGACGGCCGTATCGTCAATCGGGAAAATATCAAAGGGATCCGGCAGATCCGTATTGTGCGGCCCCATGATGCTGAAGGTGCTCATTGAAATAGCTCCGAGGGTGAGTGCGTATCCATTTAGAAATACGATATTGATCATACGATCTTAAGGGCGCAGTCGTATGCCGCTGATGCAATGGTCAAGCGAATTTTGCTCTGCGGCAAAACAAAGCAAAGCGATTGATCGTCTCAGCCAAGGGAAAAAGTGGATTCGGAGCAGCTGAGAGAATTACATCGGTACCTGATCAAAAAGGAGCCGCAGCACTGGATGTGCAATGCCGATGCGGCGGAGGATGCTGGCCGCTGTATGAGCAAGCTGTTTTTGCAGGTATTAGCCGCAGTCACTGCGCCTGGATGATGCGTATGGCATGTCGGTGCAGCGATAAGGTGACGAACCGTTTGCCCAACAATTCTTTGACGAAGGCCTTCATGCAGCTGCTAATAAACTGACAGACCGCAACGCTTGTAAAACAAAAGAGATCCCGAAGAAAATCCGAGATCTCTTTACCCTGTTGTGTCCGCCCTTGCCCTCGCGTTTTTTCCGGGATTGGATGCACCACACGGAGGGCTTCAGGATGCCCGTGTTATCAGTACAGATGAAAGGCGAATTAGAACGTGTAAGTGAGTTTCGCCGTCATGTTGTGGGACGAACCGTTGGTATCCAAAATACCCACATACCCGAAGGACAGGTCGAGGTTGCTGTTGACATCCAAGATGAGAGAAGCGTTCACCCATTGGTAGGAACGAGGTAATTTAACCGTGCTCGAGCCCTGGACACCAGAGATGTTGGACGAGACGTCCATATCACGGTTGAAATTTACGCGCGTGCCGCCGCCCAATAGCGTGTTTACGGTCGTGCCCCACTTTTGGAACCATTTGAGCGACAGATCGCCGTAACCGATGTTGGAGGTGTGGGAGTCATAGTGTTCATAACTCACGGCGGCGATATTGCCGTTGATGTCGAAATCACCCATGCGGCCACCGGAATATCCAACACCGATTTCAGGAGTGAAGACACTGCTTTTCCCCAACGAGTAGTTCATGCCGATATGCACGGCACCGCCATAGGAAAGCGTGTCGGCAGATCCCGTGAATTGTTGTCCGCCGATGCTGCGGGTGACGTCTGTAGAAGTATGAGCCAACATGGCCTCGGCTTTGCCGTAGTACGCCGCGTTCCCTGCCGTGCAGAAGACGCGGGCGAACTTCGCGCCGCCGTAGACCGTGTTCATGTCAAAGTCGAGAGAGTCCGCACTGTCGTCCGTGGTTTCGTAGCCAAGATACAGGGTGAAGAGGTGCTCGTTTCGGTACATGTTGCTGATGCCGAGCAGGATGCCTGTGGTGTGGCCTTTAACTGTGCCGCCAGCCGAGAGGTCGAATTTGTCGTAGGACGTGTAGGGTTTGACGAATGTGAGCCATTCCTGATTGTCCTGCATGCGGTGCGTATAGCCGGTTTGGGACACGTCGGCAGTAGCCGCCTCTACGAACATGGCGCGGCGGTTCAAGCGGTTGGCCAGCGTTTCGGCTAACTGCGCACCGACACCTTTGACGGCGTTCACCCACAGTTTGAAGTAGCCGCTGCCTTGGTCGTAATAACCGTCCAAGCCGTATTGCTGTTTGAGTGTTTCATCGAACTCAACGTCTTGCGTGGGTTTTCCGGTGACACCCGATAAGGCTTGGCCGGAAGCGTTTTGTACTGCGTTGTTGAAGTCGATGTCTCCGGATTGGTAACCAGTGATGGAAGAAATTTGAACTTTTTCCACGCTAATCGACCGGGCGTTCAGATTGTCTCCGGAAACTTTAATTCCTTGTCCGTCGCCCACCCGGTTGCCTGTGACGCCTACGCCCCAATTGAGTACCTTAACCTGTCCGCCGTTTTCAATGTGAATGTCAGCTGCTTGTCCGCTCGTGTTGACCATGCCGCGGTTGTCGACGGTCAATAGGTTGGAAGCGCCCGTATTCGTACCGCTGCCGGCGATGATGGTGCCGCTGATGATGCCGGTGGCTGTGTTGGTCAGTGTGCCGCCGTTTTCAACGGCGACCGCGCCAGTAATAACGCCGGTATTGTTCAGCGCTTCCTTAGCTTGGGTGGCGTCCGCACCGATATGCAGAGCCACTTGGTCGTCTGCTGTACCGATGGCGCCGGAATTAGCGACGACCGCAGAATCAACGTTGAGCGCGGCGGCGTTGGCAATGTCGATCGAGGAGAATTTGCCCGTGTTGTTGATGCCGACCGTGCTTTCGATAGTCGCGTTATCGGTAATTTTCAGATCCTGCACGGTGCCGTGGTTATAAAACGCGGAGCCGCCCGTGCTTTTTAACAAACCGTCGATTTTGGCGGTTGTTATCTTGCCTTGATAGACCTCCACGCCCCAATTGCCGGAGAGTTCAGCATCTTGTTCTAATTCCAAAGTACTCAAATTGCCTTGGGTACCCACGAATAAACCGGCCGCGTTTTGGCTGGTGGTCTTACTGCCGGACTCCAAACGGATGGTCTCAACCTTGTTGTAGCCGAATGAAATGCCGGACCCGGGAGAGGCGTTAGCGGCTCCCGGCTTGTTATTCCACACTTTATCGTAACTAAGGGCTCCCGTACCGGCAATAACGCCGCCGCTCTTATTCACAATCTCTTTCATCCAAACATCTTCCAAATACAGGCCGGTGTTTCCTTGAATCCTACCGCTGTTTTCCAAAGAACCGATGTTTTGCGCCATGATCTCCATACCGGCACTACGCCATGTTCGGTCTGCATTACCGCCCTTGATGGAACCTATGATCGTGCCGTTATTGACAATTGTGGTTATCGCTGTCTGATCGAAACGCACCCCTGTGAAGCCGCCTTCAATCGTGCCGTTGTTGATGAAGCTGCCCATTTTCCCCTCTCGGGCGAGAAAGCCGAAGCCATTGCGCTTCGTGACTTGGAATAGTTCTCCCGTTTTTTTATTGGTGAAATTGGCACCGTTTGCCCTGTAATAGAGAACTGCTGCTAATGGTTCGCCGCCTAGAATTTTGACCGTTTGGCCGGAAGATGCACCGATGGTGAGAGTTGAGGTGGCGGCACCATGACGCCAAGAAATGGAAGCAGGACCTTTCGCAGGATCATCGGTTCCTCTGTTAACGACCCAATTGGATGGATTGGAAGGATCTGGAGAAATGATGTCAGAATAAGCTGTTTTCTCGACGACAGGATTGTCGGCTGCTAAAGCCGGAAAAGAAAAGTAGGCCGCTTGAATGGCGGCAGCGCAAAGTGTTAATTTTGCTAAAGAAGGAAGTGCGACGGAACAATCACTTAAGTGGGATTTGTGGAGTAACATTTTGTTTTCCTTGAGAAATATTCAAAAAATAATGTGAATATATTACAAGATATTATTTCCAATCCTAAGTCGTAATTTAAGCGTTCGCATTGTCAACAGAAGATATTTGGTGGAACTACCCATCAAACTATGTAGCTCTTTTTTGTTTGCAGAGCAACCGTGGATAATAAAAAAATATCCGCTGACAAAAGGCTGAAACGAAAGCGGTGATCAACTCTATTCTGATCCGCCGAAATATGTTTATATTTAAACAAAATGTCTGCAATAGGTTTACGCACGTCATCATCAATTATCGTTATATAAAGACGAATCCGATGCTTTTAAGCTCTCGTGTGAAACGGTATCACGAGTTAAAAACAGTGTATCTGTTTTTGCTTAGTTATCTAGCGTTGCCTTCTCTGCCAGTCTTTTTTTCGGATCTGGATTGAGTTTCATCAGCGGCTCCGGCAACCATTGCCATTCTTTGAAAAGAGATTCGGCCTGTATCGGTGCCGATCAATTTTGTTCTTTGATGGCGAGTGCTGAAAAAGTGTTTTCTAACGGCCATTTAAGCGTGAGCAAGCTTCTGCTTCCAATTGGGTGATTGGCTTGGCCGCTTCTTTTGTGGTCTTTGCCATGTAATCTGTATGTTGGTGAAGCTGCGTCGATTCTGATGGTGATGCTGGGCAAACTGCGCTTCTGGAGGAAAAGCTTGCAAGGCGCAAAGAGGCATTTGGGCGCACAGCTCGGCTGCAGCCATTTGCGGCTGGGATCGATTAAAAATTCGTCCAAGGCGCAACCCAAGCCGATGACTCTATTCGGCGGCTCTTTGATCAACACCGCATCTCCCGTGACGGCCCTGCTTTTACCAATGACCGTCTAGAAGCGGCAGCGAGCACCACGACTGATATGCGGCAGGAAGACAGCGCAGGCGGGGGCAGCCCATCCACAACAAAGATCAGGAGGGCTGTCTGCGGGCTGAGCTGAAACGAGTCTTTCTATTGCCTCTCGATGGAACGATCGACGGTCTCAGCCAAGGAAAAAAGTAGACCGGGAGCAGCTCAGAGAACTGCATCGGAACCAGATCAAAAGGAGCTGCAGCACGGGATGCGCAATGCCGCTGCAGCGGCAGATGCGTGCTGCTCTATGAGCAAGCTGTTTGTTCAGGTATTAGCCCAGTCACTTTGCCTAATAATCCGTATGACATGTCAGCGCAGCGAAACGGCTGCGAACCGTCTCCCAACAAGTCCTTGACGAAGGCCTTCATGCATCTGCTTTATCTGAAGGCCAATAAACCGACAGACCGCAACGCTTGTAAAACAAAAGAGATCCCGAAGAAAATCCGAGATCTCTTTAACCTGTTGGGTGTGCCCCTGTCCTCGCGATTTTCCGAGAAGGGGGATCCTAGGGGCAGTTTGGGATCAATACTTGAAAAGGTGCCCCATGCGGTCGGCTTTGGTCTTCAGATAGAAGAGGTCGTAGGCAGTGGCGTCCATCTGGATGGGCACACGCTCAGTAATGACGATGCCGAATTCTTCGAGCTGATAGACCTTGTCGGGATTGTTCGTGAGCAGACGCATGCTCTTGACGCCCAAGTCACGCAGAATCTGCGCGCCGGTAAAGTACTCTCGTTCGTCGCCCTTAAAGCCGAGCGCAAGGTTCGCTTCGAGCGTATCGAGCCCCTTTTCCTGCAGCTCGTAGGCACGAAGCTTATTGATGAGACCAATGCCGCGGCCTTCCTGACGCATATAGAGCAGGATGCCCCGGCCTTCCTTCTCAATCTGCGTCATTGCGGCGGCGAACTGCTGACCGCAGTCGCAGCGCAGCGACCCAAAGCAGTCGCCCGTTAAGCATTCGGAATGCACGCGGACGAGAAGATCCTTGCCGTCGCCGATCTCGCCCTTGACGAGCGCAACGTGGTGCTCGCCGTTCAAGCGGTTCACGTAGCCGTAGGCGCGGAATTCACCGTACTTCGTCGGCATCTTCACGACGGCCACACGGTCGACGAGCTTCTCGTAGATTTTGCGGTAGGCCTGAAGATCCTTGATGGTAATGAACTTCAGGTTGTATTGCTTAGCAAGCTCAATCAATTCGGGCGTGCGCATCATCGTGCCGTCGTCTCGCATGATTTCGCAGCACAGCCCCACTTCCTTAAGGCCGGCAAGGCGGCAGAGATCCACCGTTGCTTCGGTGTGGCCGTTGCGCTCAAGCACGCCGTTTTTCTTTGCGAGCAGCGGGAACATATGACCGGGACGACGGAAGTCTTCGGGACGAGCGTCGTCGGCCACGCACTTCATCGCGGTCACAGAGCGCTCGTAGGCAGAAATCCCGGTCGTCGTGTCGATATGGTCAATGGAGACCGTGAACGCAGTCGAATGATTGTCTGTATTGTTCTCGACCATCTGGTGCAGGTCGAGTTTCTTGGCATATTCAGCCGACATGGGCATGCAGATGAGCCCTTTGCCGTGCGTTGCCATGAAGTTGACATTTTCAGGGGTGGCGAATTCCGCCGCGCAGATGAAGTCACCTTCGTTCTCGCGATCCGGGTCGTCGGTGACGAGAATGATCTTGCCGTTCTTGAGATCTTCAAGAGCTTCCTGCACCGTGTTGAATTGGGCCATCGTCCGTTCTTTCCTTGAAGGGAGGCGCACCGCATTGCTCCTGAAGGTGCAGCTCCCGGATGTAGTTGGGTTCATGCTCCCGGACTTCACGGCTATCAGGATTTCACGGCCGTTTGGGTCGTGAAGGGTCTGCGCACTTTCGAGCAGCGGGCATCGGCGAAGGCGGGGAGCAAGTGCTGGGCGCGGCGGCATGCCGGCCGCACCCGATTTTGCAATAGCGGGCAAGTATAGCCGATGCGCTGAGGCGCAAATGTGAGCAAACGGTTATTCCATATTGCTGGGTGCCGTGAAGCCTTGAAATCCTGCAGTTTCTCAGGATGGGCAGGAGCATAGCATGCATTCGGAATTGGCTTGGATTTTTTCCCGTATCCCGCTAGAAAAAGGATCTGGAGACTAGGTGAGGAGCGGCAGACACGACGGCTTCAATCTCGAATTCGGCCGCATCATCGATGAGCGTGGGGTCTTGATCGAGCTGTCTTTTAATATCGATGGGCTCCACGTTTCTAAGCATTTGCGGATTGGCCAGCCGGTTGCGCCGCACGGCATAGCTCCAGTCGTCGCGCAGATACTTCAGCGCAAGTCTGGGCAGGCGGGGACGCTCAGAGAGCGCAATGTTGATTTCCGGATCCTGAAGCTCGGCAGCGCTGTTGAGTATCGGATCAAAATGAGTGTCTTTAGGCAGTACTCGTATCAGTGCGGCGATTTCGGAGCAGGTGAGGGGCAGTACGGCTGCGTCGAGGAGCATTTTCTGAAGAGTCTCCGTCAGCTCTCCGTTTTGGAAGAAGCTCGTCAGAAATGCCATGCGGTCAATGAGACCGAAAGCAATCGGCGAGAGCAGCCTTTCCTTTGTCTCGTTTGTTTCATTTGTCTCGTTTTTCTGGTTTGCCGCCTCGCCCTTGGTTTTGATTGGATGGGGGTCTTTGCCTGCTGTCAAGGCGTTGGATGCTTGAGCAAAAGCCGCTTCGAGCGCAAGATCACGCTCAACGTCATCGTCGAGCGTAAAGGAGCTGCCGCTCCAGAGATCTTTAGAGAGCAGGCGTTTGAGCTGGAGACGAAAAGTCTTGTTGCCCGAGAGATCCACTTCAGTCATGAGCTTTTCCATATGCCGAGGCTCGCAGCCGTTCGCCGCAAGACTTTTCAGCAGCATCTGCGCAGCAGTGATATCGCCTTTGACAGCTGCGGCGAGCGACCAGTTGGAAAGGACTTTCACGGCACGGGGATCGTGAAGAACAGCAAAACGAGTGCGGTAGTCAATATCTTGAGCAAGACTCGCCCAAATCGCGGGCGTAAGGGAGCCGGCAAAGGCCGCCCGACGGCGCAGACCGGGGTTTTCGCTTGAGGCAGCAGCAAAGCGAAAGCGTTTGTGAATGGCATCCTCGCCTTTAAAGTCGAGGTTTTTCAAAAGGCGAAGACCGAGGTCGCCCTCAAGCCTCACGATTTTCCTTTGGATATCGCCAAAGAACTCGGCCGCAAGCGTCTGTGCGTTTATTTCATTGGCCGGTGCGGCCTGCGGGACGGGGCGGGAGATGAGGACAATGGTATGAGGGATTGTGAGCTGCATAAGGGATTCCTCGGGAGCGGAATTTGAAGCGGCAGACGGTGTCTGCAGTATTTGGACTTAGAGTGCGGCGCAACGCCCGAAACCTGAGTTGCGCGCTTATTCATTGCCCTAAGCCTACCGAGAGATGCGTCGCTCCCTGACCGATTGAAGCGTGCCCCGCCTGCGGCTGACCCATCGCCGACTGCAAGCGCCTCGGCGAAGATTGACCACAAAGGCGGCAGCGCTCAGTGCGTGGGCCGCCTTCAAAGCCCTTAGGCCGGACTCGATTCAGCTTTTTTCAGTCAAGCAAGCAGCTCATTCGACGATCCGCCCCGAGTTGGCAGAGGTTGGCCGAATCGTCAGCAAGGAGCTGCGAGATTCCAGCATCACAAATGAAGAAGCGTCTGGGCTTCAGGCGATCTATCAAGCCGCAGCGGCAGCCGTAGCTCGACGGACCGGCATGAGCCCGAAGCAGATATGGACGCAGTTCGGGCCGCGCATCCTTGGAGAACCAGACATCACACGCAACGATGCTGGGGAGATCCAGATCCGCGGTTCTTCTCTCGAGGCATTTGCCGGTAGTTTTCAACAAGCCGAAGCGGCCATGGAGTCGCCGGACGGTTTGGGCCCCATGATGCCGGAGTACAACGGCAAGCCGGCTGAAGGGCTGGCCCGTCTGAGGCAAGCGAAAACAGGTGCAGTTCCTGCGCTGTTCCACCACAAAAAGTATGGGGATATCGGGATCATGTACGGCAAGCCCGGGAACCCCAACAGAGAGTACGCAGGTGGCTACGGTTTGTCACACATCGATGCCAAGCACCCGGGGCGGCTGATCAGATCCAACGGTTTCTTGACGTTGCAGAGGCTGATGATGCCCGTTTAAGTAAGACCAACACGGACCCAGATCGAGTTGTTTTAACTGACGGCGTTTACTTGCTGGCAATGACGAAGGTGTGGCGAGGAGAGACCAAGCACAGCAAGAGCACGTGGATCATGACTGTTTACGAAAAAGGCAGGCCGCAGAACCAAGTCGCCACTTCTGCTGTTTCCAGGGGCCGCAGTCCGTGGATGCCCCAGCCTGCCGCGGCGCAAGATAGCACGCCCGATTGGGAAAAAGACTTGAGCAAGCACAAAGGCAAGCTTTCTCAAGGTTCCAAGGGCGACTTCTTCCCCGAGCAACGGGTGATCGCGCGCTGGAATAACGTCGACCGCTCGACGCTTCTCCACGAATCCGGGCATGCTTTCCTTTCCATGGAGATGGGCGCTGCAGCGGAGCTTGCCAAGATCGACGAACGCTGACGGCAAAGGCGGCCGCGTGCAGTGCGCAGACCGCCTTCAAAGCCCTTAGGCCAAACTCGATTCAGCCGTTCTCAGAACGCTGTTTATTCACATCCAGCTTTCATTTTGAGCCGCTGTGCGGCCCGCAATGCGGCCGTAGACCAAGCAGTCTGTGACGGCGCAGGAGCCGAGGCGAACAGCACCGTGCACGCCGCCCGTCGCTTCGCCGGCAGCGAAAAGGCCTGGGATCGGTTCATCGGTCGAGATATCGAGCGCCCGCGCCTGCATATCCGTATAGATCCCGCCCATGCAGTGATGAACTTTAGGCACCATTGTCGAAACGTACCAAGGTCCGGTTCCCATTGGCTGGGCCTTCTTATTGACATAGCGTTTGAAATGTGCATCTGTGCCGCTCTTAACGGCGCTGTTCCATTCCTCGACACTCTTTCGAAGACCCTCAATATTGATCTTTTCACCGGCGGCGAGCGCTTCTAGCGTTTCATACTGCTTCACGCAGCCTCGTTCGAGCATTTTCTGCAGCAGGCCGGGGCGAGAAATGCCCATCGGTTCGACGCCTTTGGCATCCGCTATCGCGTAGCAGTGAATGCCTTCATTGAGGAGCGTCATGATGGCGTCGGCTCGAACTTTCCGGTTGGCAAGTTCATCCACGAAACGTTCTCCGGTCTTATCCTGCACCCACACGCCGAACATGGCCGCAGCGCCCTGAGCAAAGAAAAGCGCAATGCCCATCCCTTTTTCGACGGGCGAGGTCCAAGGCGCACACTGGATCCAGTCCGTTTGAATCAATTGGCAGCCGATGCGGGCAGCCTCGCGCCAGGCTTCAGAGGTAGCGCCCGGCTGGCAAGTGGTGCCGAGTTTCTCCGTGAGCTTCGGATCCTGAATGGAGCGGTATTTGATATCAGCTCCGAAGCCGCCGTGGCAGAGCACAACGGCTCTGCGGGCGGCGATGAACTTTACCTTCCCCGAATCGGCCTTCGGGAAGTTGTAGCCCTCACGAATTTGAACGCCTTTCACTCGGCCGTCGGCATCCCGAATGATGCGCTCCAAATAAGTGCGGGTGCGCGGTTTGACTCCAAGCGCTTCAAGCTTGGCAGCTTCCTTGAGGACAATGCCGGAACCGGAGCCGTTTTTAACAATCGCGCAGCGCGGCACGGAATGACCGCCTTCCTGCGCCACACGCTCCTCGACCCATTCAACGCCGAGCGTTTGGATGGTCCACTCCCAGGTTGGGAGCGCCTCTTCGCAGAGGTGCCTCACTTTTTCGGGCTGGTTGAGTCCGCCCCCTTCGGTCATCATGTCTTTGGCCATGAGTTCTGGCGAGTCTTCCAGGCCTTCTTTTTTCTGCATGGGCGTTCCCGGAACGCCCATGATGCCGCCGTTGATGATGGAATTGCCCCCGATGACGCGCATCTTCTCCAATACGCAGACCGAAGCGCCGGCCAGCCGAGCTTCAATAGCGGCGGCAAGACCGGCAAACCCAGAACCGATGACGACAACATCGAACGTTTCATCCCACTTTTCGGGCAACGGATCAAATGCTTTGGCAGATGCGGATGAAGCGCCGGCAAAGAGTGTTGTGGTGAGCGCAGCGGTTTTAAGCCACTTGCGCCGAGAGAGGTTCGGCATGTCATTCTCCTTTTGAATGGCCGCAGGCAGTAGGGAGCCTGCATATGTTCATTTTCGGCGCAGATGGTGAAGGATGCGTTTATCCGTTTGCGGTCTGCGCGTTTTTCCTGAGCTCATTTTGTAGTTTGTGCTACAGACGAAATTTGTCTTGCTGATCAACACTCTTCCCTTGAAAAAGAGCCCGCGTCTCTAGGGACGTCCGCTGATTCAAAGGAGAGCAAGAATGAAACAATTCGCGATGACGGCTGCTGCCGCGGCAGCAGTCATGATGATGAATCCTGCATTTGCTGCGGATGCGGCTTATGAAGCCGACCTCTGCGTAATCGGCGCGGGTGCGTCCGGCACCGCAGCTGCCTGGGCAGCCGCCGAAAAGGGCATGAAGGTCATCACGCTTGAAAAGTCTGGTCTTCCAGGCGGCACCGGCAAATATTCCGAAGGCATCTTTGCCGTTGAGAGTGCTATGCAGCGCAACTGGAACTACGGTCTCACCAAAGACGAAGCATTCATGAAAATCATGAATTACGGTCATTGGCGCGGCAATGCGCGCATGGTCCGGGCCTTCGTTGACCGCTCCGCCGACACGATTGACTGGATGATCAAGAACGGCGTGAAGTTCGAAAAGCTCTTTTCCAACTATCCCAACGGTCTGTACACCTGGCACATTTACGAGGGCCGCGGTGCGGGTTGGATCAACCTCTTTATCGACAAGTACAAGAAAGCCGGGCAGACGCTTCTGACGAACACTTGGGGACAGAAGCTCATTACCGAAAACGGCCGCGTGGTCGGCGTTGAAGCGACGAACAAAGCGGGCGACAAGATCACCATCCGTTCCAAGGCGACCATCATTGCGACGGGCGGCTTCTTTGACAACAAAACCATGCGTGAGAAATATCTCCGCTTTGCCGATGCGGACGGCCTCGCGCAGACGGGCAAGACCGGCGACGGCATCCAGATGGCCTGGGCCGTTGGCGGCGGGAAGGAAGGCACGGAGGTGCAGGCCTCTTATCGTCCGGGGCCCCGCGGCGTTTCCACGACCAATCAGGTCAGTGCTACCGCCAAGCAGCCGCATCTGTGGCTGTCGCCTAAGGGCGAGCGGTTCTGCAACGAAGAAATCATGCTCGAATGGCCGTTTGCCGGCAACGCCCTGGAACGCATCGGCGGAACAATGTTCGTGGTCTATGACCAGAAGACGCTTGATCATATGGAAAAGGATCAGGGCATTGACCTCGGCGTCGGCGTAATGGTGCCGGTCGGCACTAAGCTAACCGAGTTCCAGAAGGACTGGGATGGTGCGGTGCAGGCTGGCTGGGCGTTTAAGGCAGATACGCTTGACGGTCTTGCGAAAGCGACCGGCATGAATGCCGATAAGCTCAAGAAGACAGTGGCGGAATATAACGGCTACTGTGACGTTCGTCACGATGCGGAATTTGCCAAGGATCCGAAATATCTGCGCGAAGTGAAGACCGGTCCTTTCTACGCCATCAAGTCCGTGGCGAGCTCTCTCGGGACCTTGGGCGGCATTAAGGCCAATGAACGCTTTGAAGTCGTTACGCCCGAAGAGGACCCGATTCCGGGGCTTTACGCGGCCGGAAACGATGTGGGCGGCATGTACGGCGACTCGTATGATCTTTTGATGGCGGGCTCGACGGTCGGCTTCGCCGTTAATTCGGGGCGCATCGCCGTGGATTCTGCGGCAGAGTACATCCGCACTTTGAAGTAACGTCATTCCAGTCAGATCGAAGCCATTCGATCTTCATTCGGCTAAGCTCAAACGGCTTCTTGGTCTCATGACCTCGGAGCCGTTTGCCGTTTAGGCCGGCAGCGGGCATTTCGGCACGGGATTCTCAATCCAGTCGTCAACGGCGGCAAAGAGCTGGTCGGAAAAAAGCAGTTTTCGCCCGTCTCGGCGAACAAGATCTGCTTTCATCCAGAAGGACAGCTGTCGGGCAACGCTCACGCGGTTGAGGTTGACAATCTCGCCGATGCGCTCGGCAGAAATCATAAGCGGCAGTCTGTGCCAGCCGCTGCTGGGCGACACATTTTCTGCTCGGCAGAGGGCCTTGGCACAGATCACAATTCGTTCGGCCGGCGGACGGATGAAGTTCGCCGTCATGCCTTCCAGAATGGATTCCTCTTTGGCAATGACGGAGCGGATTTCAAGCTGAGCAAGTGCCGGATCCTTTATCAGTGCGGCGGTGAGCACCGAGGGCGGCACGACGCGCACGACGCTTTTTTCAAGCGCCCGCGTAAATACATTGCAGCGTGTGCCCACGCTGGCTGTAAGGTCACCCATCGCGCGGCCGGGGAGCAAAACAGAGAGGATCGTCGGACGGTGATTTTCCGCTTCCGCAGCGTAATAAGCGCAAAGCCCCGACTCCAAAAAGAAAAGTCGCTGGGATTCTCCGCCGCGTTTGAGGAGTTCGCCTTTGGCAACCTCGCGGCGAATGCCTTCGGTGAGGAAAAGCCGTGCGAAAGGAGCGGGCTCGGCCGGCAGAAAGTAGGGAAGCTGCTCGAAGATGCGTCGCATGAGGCGGCTCGGTGCGATGAGAGTGAGGAACTGACTCCACTATAGAGCCAGAATGTTCAATGATGGCGTCAGCGTTGTTAGGATAGAAGTGACAGACCCTGATAGTTTGTGCTTAACAATGTCTTGTTCCAGAATTTTTGCTGTTCGGCGGGTTTCCCGTGAATATGGTTTTTTCCTTGCAATGGCGCTGTGTTTGTAAACCATCTTCGGGAAAGCGAGCAGAAAGGAAGACAGGGGTGTAATTAAACCCCAATCATTTGTATCCGCCAAAAATCGCACTGTGCCGTTATGATCCGTGCAGCTTTTGGACAGCCCGCTTTGCCTGCAGAGATGCGGCTGACATTTATTTTTTGCAATTCATCAGCTTAGACACCGATTGGAGTTGAATATATGGCAATTACTGAAACCGCTGCAGCCTCATCCGCAGCAGCAGAAGCGGCCGATGCTGCTGTGCATGGGCCTGATTTGTCGATGGGTACGGAACACCTCACTGACGCCATTGCCGATACGACCAATTACTTTGTCGTTTTCTTTGAAAAGCTTTTGGAAGGCCTCACTTGGGGCAATGTCCTTTTCCAGCTCTGCGTTATCGTCGTTGCCGTATTGGCCGGCCTGATGTGTTCGAAGCTTGTGCGCAGCGTCGTTGCTCGGCATATGCCGCCGCATGAGCTTAAAGAGCGGTTTACGCAGCGCATGAAGCGTCTTGCGCTGAGCGTTGTCAATGCCATTGCTTTCGGACTTGCGGCCGGTTCCGTAACGGCGTGCTGTGCCTACGGCGCAGTGATGATGGGGTATCAGGCATCCAGTCTGGTGCTCTTAAAGGTCGCCTACAGCTTCTTTTATGCCTACTCACTGCTTGCAATCGTTTTGGGACTTCTGCAGGCAATGGTGGGTTCGAGCATCATTTCACCCCGCATTACTAAGTCGATCGTCGTCACGTTCTGGATTTTGGCGATTCTGCAGTTCTTCGGGGTCCTCACGCACCTCGTTGATGTGCTTGACGCGACGGCCATTCCAATCGGTTCGGGCAACATGACCGTATGGAAGCTCTTTATGGCAGTCTGCTCGGTCCTGCTCACCGTTGCTGCTGCTAATTGGATCAGCGAGATGATCGAACAGACGATCAGCGATGCGAAGAGTCTGACGGGCAACATCAAGGTTGTGCTCGGCCGCGTTGTTCGAATTTTCCTGATGGTGATCGCGGTCATCATCGGCTTGGGTACGGTCGGCATTGATCTCACCATTCTCTCGGTCTTCGGCGGTGCGCTTGGCGTCGGCTTAGGCTTCGGACTCCAGAAGATTGCTTCGAATTACGTGTCGGGCTTCATCATCCTGCTTGACAAGTCTGTGAAGATCGGCGACCTCGTAACGGTCGGCGGCTTTACCGGCAAGGTGACGGAAATCAATACGCGCTTTACGGTCGTGAGGAGTGCGGGCGGCGTTGAAAGCATCGTTCCGAATGAGTCGTTCGTTACCTCGCAGGTACAGAACCTTTCCTATTCGGATTCGCCGACGCTTCAGACGGTCGAGATCTCAGTGGCTTACAACGCCGATGTGAAAAAAGCGCTTGAACTGATGCTCGATGAAGTCGGCAGAGATCGCCCTCGTATTCCGAAGGACCGCAAACCCTGGGCTTCCGTTTCGCGATTTGCAAGTTCAGGGATTGATCTCAATGTCAATTTCTGGGTTGAAGATCCAGTGAACGGCACGGCAGGCATTAAGACCGACATCATGATGAATCTGCTTCGCCGATTTGCTGAAGCCGGCATCGAAATTCCATACAACCGTCTGGAGATTGATATTCTCAACAATAAAAATAAGGCACTGGAAAATCAATAAATAACAAACAATAAAGTCTTCCCATTTATTCCTCCATGCGCTGCGGCATTGGAGACTTTGGCATGGGGCATGGGTGGGAAGACGCCGAGGTGGCCTCGGTTCTTCGTATAGAAGAACGCTCTTACATCTTCAGTATTCCGTTTTAGGTGAGTTTCCTTCAGTGTGCCGGCATTAGAGCCGGGTCAATGGCAGGAAAACATCAATGATGTACGGAAGTGCAAAGCTTTGAACGCGATAATCGCTTTTTTAAGCTGCGATATTTTTTGTCTTGATGCCTGGAAGGTCTATAACTAAAACTATCCTTCTTTTGGCTTTAATTTATTCTGTGATCGCAGAGGGTTATTTCTGTTTTATAAGAATAACCGAGACCATTTACTTAAATGGGAATCATTAAGCTCTTTTCCACAGAAAATATTTAGGAACAGAATATTTGTTGATGGTGCACTGGTTCGTTAAATTTTTTGGCACCTGTTTATCAAATCACAGAAGTATTCCAAGGTGGGATATTATTGTGTATTCATTTCTTTGATGAATACGATACCGTTGATGGCAAAATATTCTTCTAATGGTCAGAGGAGATGTGGATCAGGGTGTCGATTTAGAAGTGTTGACAAGTAATCTATGGTGTTTTCTTTTCGTATTTCTGCTTGTATTTGTTTTCCTTGACAAAGAAATTTCGTATCTATAAAGTCAGTTAGCTCGAAAATGAATTTTCGTCTTTAGAAAACCTAAGAAAAATTGCGCGGATGGCTGTGCCTGTGCGGCTGCTGATGCCTTTCTTTCGTAGTTCAAATTTTTGAACTTGGATACGAAGTTGATTATTTCTCTCCAGATTCAAAGACTTTTATTTAAATATTTTATAAGGGGAGAGTAGATGAAGTACGGAAGGTTTACTGCCTTAGTATTGGCTCTTAATTTGGTTTTCGATGGTGTTGCATTTGCGGGTCATAATAATGACATCGAAATAAACTCTGACCGAAACTTTGCCAACAATGAAACGATCACTTCAGATAAGAGAACTATTGTTGGATCAGGAGTAACGATAACAATTGCTCCAGATGCTGAACTTCGCTTAATCAACAACAATACAACGAATGACCAAGCCTCGGTGGTTGAGACAGGTTTGACAGGCGCTTCTGACATAGCGTTCAACGGCGGAAAGCTAATACTCCGCCGTGAAGGGGATGGCGTGATCATTCGGGCGAATGGCGGGACGACTTCGGCTTTGACGTTTAATACTGAAAGTACTCTTTTAAACGGTACCGCATCCAGAGGCATCGATGCAGACAAGTCAAGCGCTGTCGACTTTGCTGATGGTTTTACGCTCAATCTTGATCGTTCAGGAAGCACTACGGGGCGAGATGTGGTGGGATTGAGATTAGCGAAGCGAGCTCATTTGAACACGACATTTGCTGACGTAAAATTAACTGCTGGAGACAGCGATTCTAGTTTGACTGGCATCATTTTGGATGATGGTGTTTTTAGTGCGAATAAGCTCAATATAGACATTAATGGCCGTAATTCAAAATCTCTAAAAAAATTTTATGGTTTTAATATCAATAACGATAGATCCCGTAAGGAGGGTTTGAACTTTTCAGCTCCAATAAAGATTTCGCTTCAAGATGCTCTCAATACTGATGCGATAGCACTCAGATTGGTAGGTTGGTACGATTATCATTTTGCCGATTCACTCCAACTTGCAGTGAAGAATACTCATCATGCTTATGGCTTGTATGTCGCCTACGCTGACGCAGTGAATTTGAACGATGATCTGATCATAAATTTCAGCGGGAATACTGAATCATATGGTATTTTTAATTCTAATTATAATTATTATTATGGCATTTCTCCTGATGATGAAGAAAATCAGAATATATTAAAAATTAAAACTGCTGCTATTTATAATGAAGGAGGAAAGTCCACTGCTGTTTGGACGAGAGATGATTCAGTTACAATTATCTCAGAATCGCTTACAACCAATGCTCAAGAAGCCTTGTACGCAAGAGACCAAGGTATTATTGAGGTACAAAGAGACTTCGTCACGACAGCAGAATCGATGATTTCTGCATTGAATAACGGAACTATCATTATAAATAGTTTAGGAAAAGGAAAAGTCCAATTCACTGGTGTTACGAGATTTCAATACGTCGGCAGGACGTTTGGAGGGCTTTACCTTACCGTTGGTTCGGGAAATGCTGATGAGAATTCTTACTGGAATGTGACTGGGCTTTCTCAGCTTTCAACCCTCACAATTGCGCCCAATGCTTCTTTAAACTTCCTCTTGACTGCCGAAGCACTTTCTGAGTTAACGGCCAACAAGGCTTTGATAACGACTTACGGAACGGTTCCGGTAATACTGCATTCGTCTGCTTCAGCTGCCGGAGCAAGCACTATCACGTTGTCAGGAGCTGGTCTTAATTTGCAGGCCGGTGATGAAATTCGTCTTATCGAAAGTTATGCTGGTGTGGCTTTGGATGACGAACATAATCTTTTGACTGCCGGCACTTCTTTGAATGAACTTAAAGGCAATCTCAATGTAAAGCACATGGCATCCCTCTCTCGCGTGCAAGAAAGTGACCTCACCAAGGATGACTACGATCTCACGATGAAGAGCAGTTACTTATTGACGGCAACTATCAAGAACAAGCGTCCGAATATTGACAAAGTTAACGATCAGACCAATGCGCTGATGCAGTCGAGCATCGCGTCAGCAGCAGCAATGTACGCTGCCGACGAACTTTTGATCGATTCCACAATGAAGTCTCGGCAGGGTGTGCGTCAGACCGGCCCCTTTGCGGCGGCACGAGCAGGGAAATACGATTTGGATGTTGCCGGAGCTTTAGACACCACAGTGACTTCAGGACTTCTCGGCTACGCTTTCAACCTGCGGGATTCTGAAGTCGGGGCCTTCTTGGAAATGGGACATGGAACATACGATACCCGCACAGCCGCAACGACTCTCGTTGGAGAAACGAAGGGCGACGGCAAACACAACTATGTGGGCTTCGGCGTCTATGGCAATTACACAACACCAATGGATTGGCTGCATGTCACGGGGTATGTCAAGGGCGGTTGGCTGCGCAACGAATTCTCTGTGCCATTAGCAGGGGTAAAAGTTGACTTTGACCGTACCAGCAATTATTGGGGAGCTCACCTCGGTGCATATGGTGAATTTCAGGCTTCGGAAAAGTTAAAGAGCCGTACGTTCCTCAATTACTTCTACGATGGCCGAGAAAGTGAGATGCATACAGCTTCTGGTTCTGCTGAGGTGGCTGGAGCCAAGTTCCATTTTGCGTCGTTCAATTCGCATCGGGCACAGTTGGGGTCGGTGTTTGAGTATGCTTATACGGCTGACTTGCGGCCCTATATTGCTTTAACTTATGAATACACATTCAAGGCCGATGCAAAAGGGCGCGCCGCCGATCAATACGGTGATTTGGCTTTAGATGGTACCGATCTCGAAGGCAGCACCGGTATTGTCTCCCTGGGCTGGACGTATCAGAACGAAGCGAGAGACTTTGAGTTTGATGCCGGCATGAACGGATACGCCGGCAAGCGCCGCGGCATCAGTGCGCAGCTGCAGGCAGCTTGGAAATTCTGACCCCGGGCAGGGCGGCCGCGGGCTGCTGAAATAACCGCGTTTGGCGTCCTGAACGCCCGGTTAACGGATCCGTCCGTGAGCGGAGTGTTTTTAGGAGGCCGTTTCAGTCCAAGCAGCGCGAGCCTATCGCGCTGCTTTTTCACTGACGCACCGCCGATCCAGGAATTTCAAATCCGCAGTCTTTTGAGTCTTGGCACGATTCATCATCATGAGCCTTATTGAGGCTGCCGTCGCGGAGGCAAAGACGGCGCTTCTTCGTTGAGGGCAGACGATCCGCGTCCGTCCATTTTGTGTTGCCTGAAACCCAGCCCAATTCAGACACAAATGTATTCATGGAACAATATTTCATCCGTCAATAAAATTGAGACTCAATTCCGCTCTGCTGCCAATGGACTGGCAAGCAGGCGGGCCGATGAGGACAAAATGACTACTTATAGCAACAAAAAAATGCGGGAGAACCTCGGCAAATCCATTGACGAGAAGAAGCTCCAGACGATGATGGAATTGAAGCGCGCGTACAACGCGGGCGAAATCACTCTCGAAGAGGGCCGCAAGAGAGCCAAGGCAGAATTGGGCACCTTGGAGCCCTATGAGTTTGCCGTGGCCGAACAAGGTCAGCAATCGCTCGATCCCGATGAATGCCGCAAGGAAGACATTCAGGCGATGATTGATCTCTTCAGCGACGTGCTTTCCACGAAACGCCCGGAGCTGCCGGCCGATCATCCGCTCTCGCACTATTACCAAGAAAACGATGCGCTGCGGGGGATCCTGAAGGAGATTGAGGATCTGGTGCAGTACCCGCTGATCAAGAACCAGTGGCTTGAGCTCTACGACCGACTGGAAAAGTACAAGATCCACTTCAGCCGCAAGCAAAATCAGCTCTATTCGGCCTTGGAGCGTCACGGCTTTGACCGGCCGACCGACACCATGTGGCTCTTGGATGACTTCATCCGCGATGAAATCAATAAGGCCCGTTCGCTCCTCGATGCTGACAAGGACGATGAATTCATCGCCATGCAGCAGACCATTGTCGATGATCTGCGCGACTTGATGGCCAAGGAAGAAACGATTCTCTATCCCACTTCCTTAGCGCTCATTCCGGCCGCAGAATTCGAGCAGATGAAGGCGGGCGATCGGGAAATCGGCTATGCCTGGGGACAGACCGCGCAGCAAGCCGAGCCCGTCAAGGCAGCGCCGGAAGCGAAGGCAGCCGATGGTGATTTGGCTGCCGACTTGGCTGCCCTGCTTGCAAAATACGGGCACAAGACAGCTTCGCCTCAGCAGACGTTTGACGTGAGCACCGGAAACCTCACGCTCGATCAGATCAATCTCATCTATCGGCACTTGCCCGTCGACATCACCTATGTCGATGAAAACGAGATCGTCCGTTTTTACAGCGACACCAAACACCGCGTCTTCCCGCGCAGCAAGAATGTAATCGGACGCCAGGTGCAGAACTGCCATCCGCGCACGAGCGTGTTTGTCGTCATGGAGATCATCGAGAAGTTCCGCTCCGGCGAACAAAGCAAAGCAGAGTTCTGGATCAATAAGCCCGGTCAATTCATCTACATCATCTATGTTGCGGTGCGCGATGCAGAGGGCAAATTCCGCGGCGTGCTGGAAATGATGCAGGACTGCACCAAGATCCGCGAGATGCAGGGCTCCCGCACGCTTTTAAATTGGGAAAACAGCGTCGAGCGTCTGCACCAGATCCAGGAGCCCGAAGCCCCGGCTGCGCAGAACCCGGCTGCGGAGAGCGCCGCTGCTGCCCCATCAGAGGGAGCGAAAACCGTTCCGGAAATCACTGCCGAGACTTATTTAAAGGACCTCATCAAGGATTTCCCGGTGCTTAAGGAGCGCATGGCGCGCATTTCGCCCAAATTTAAGCTCCTGCAGACGCCGCTCGCCCGCGTCATGCTGCCTCACGTGAAGATTGTCGACATCAGTGCCCGCAGCGGCATGGAAGTGAGCACCCTCATTGCTGCCATTAAAGAGCAGATCGAGGGAATCATCGCCGGGAAGCCCTAGTGTGGATGACTGCCTCCTGATTTCACTGGCGAAAGCGAAATCCTCCCGCTGGTACAGTCCCAGCGGGAGGAACGAGGAAACATGAGGTTTTGTTTCTGCCGTGAATGACGGGAGGCTTGCTCACTAAAAAGGGGAAGTCCGCCGATATTTTTATTCATCCCATGAAATTTAAAAATATATCCGGATTTCCCTGACACCTTCGGGCCGCCCCTCAAGGATGAGGAGGTCTCTCAGCATCAAGCGACCTTGGATGTCGGCTTGACGCGGGCAAGATTCTGCTGTCCGAGGTACGGTTTTCCGTGCGGCTCCTACGTTGTGGCCGCCAACAACATAGGCGTGGGTCGCGCCTAAGAGCCTATCCGGAGCAGCGGTCTGCTGCTCCTCAAGCGAACCGGCCTTCTTGCAAGAGATGTGCAGGTCAGCAGCAGGAACCCATTCGAAGAGATCCCCAAGCACCAAAAAAACGCGTAAGGGCTCCGGAGGGAATTTCCGTCCTTCAGAGCGGAAAGGCTCTTAACGGTGATTGGCGGCCAGCGTTCAGACGATTTTATCTTTGCGTATCTGTATGACGGCGCAGTTAAGGGCTTCATTGCACTTTTTGAAGTTCTTCACGCCATGAGGAATGCCGGTTTTAAACGCGAGAAAATTCCTCTCATCAATCGAAAATATTCGAGCTTGAAGAATATCCAGAGAATGATAAATCTGGATCTTTAATATCTTCAAAGCGTAATTAACGATATTATTCGGGTTTCTAAATATTAATCTATCGTAATAATTTGTTTTTTCAGTTAAATTTCTTTGTCATTGTTGTTATTTCGCTAATTTGTGATTAAATTTTAATTTAGGGTTTACGCTGATTTTTTATCAAAAAATGGAAGATTTTGTCTGTTAAATTGAAAAATGCGCAGGGTGAAAATGGACGTCTTCAATGTAAATATGAATGTCGTTTTCATTTTGTCCTGAAGCGCCTACGGCTCTGTGCTTTGAAGCAAAGGTTTTTTGGCAGAGCTGATGAATTTTCAACCTGAGGATGATTTATGAAAAAGGGAAATCTTTCATCTGTAACACTGGCGGTCAGCCTAGTGTTCGGTGGTAATACTATTGCGGCAAACCCGTGCATCGATGAAAGCAGGGACTTTGAGGAAAGCGAAACTTATTCGGTTGACTATGCCAATACGGTTCGTTCGAAACGAGCAGATCAATTTGTGCGGATAAAAATAGATCCCGAGGAAACGCTGACTTTACAAAATACGAATAATAGCAGTAAATCAAGTGTTGTTAAATCCGAAACGGAGGCCGGTATTGCATTTTCCGGCGGCAATTTGATTCTGCAAAAATCTGATGATTCAACAGATTACGGCGACAGTGATTCCTATAACAGACACTTCATACGTGTTTCTGAGGGCGGGATCCCTGAATACGAAATTCGCCGACATAACGATGACTGCGGGAGTCCAAGATCCAAAAATGAATGGCATCAGGGTCTGGCACGGCGGCAGGTTCTCTGCCGAATCGCTCAGTCTGCAGTTAAATGGCAGCGGTTCGAAAAATCTGGAATTTATTGATGCTTTGTACGTGGGACAGGGTGATGAATCCAAGTATAAAAATCCTGCCGAGCAAATTTCGGTTTCTGGTCCAATACGCATTTCTATTCAGGATGCTCCTAATGCAAGAGGCTGCGCTCTAGCGCTCCTTTCGAATCGCGACTATTCCATTGCAGGCAAAACTGACATTTCAGTCAGTAAAACCAAGACCGCCTATGGGCTGTATGCTTTTCATAGGGTTAACGTTTTGGATGAGCTGACGATGGATTTTCGTGACAATACTGAAGCGATCGGCATTCGTGCTGCGAGCGAAGCAGATGTCACGGCGAAAGCGGCCAATATTCAAATGTCCGGAGGCATTACACAAGCTGTGTATTTGAAGAATGCGGCTAAGGTGACGGTGACGGATTCACTGACAACCAATGCCTCCCAAGCTTTGGTAGGCATCGACAATTCCGTAGCGGATATTCAAAAAGATTTTGTTACGCTGAGTCAGTCTGAGATATCTGCAGAAAACGATGCCCGCATTTACATCAACAGTACAAAAAAGGGACTGGTGCAGTTTTCGGGGAATACTCGCATAAGCGACAACGGTACGATTGCTATGCATGTCGGTTCTGGTACTGCGGATAAAAACGCATACTGGAATATTACCGATCGGTCTCAGCTCACTGAACTCTCTGCAGCACCCGGTGCAAGTTTGAACTTTCTGCTGACCCCAGCGCTCTTGTCTTCTCTCGGTCCAGACGAGGCGGTTGTTTCTGTGAAGGGTTCATCCCCTGTTTTGCTGCATTCCGATGCCGGCAAGTCCAGCTGCATCACGCTTTCCGGGACTGCATTGAATTTGAAGGCGGGCGATGAAATTCGGTTGATCAATAGCTCCAACGGCATTGCTTTAAATGATTTGACTAATCGTCTGGCAGCGGGGACTTCCGTCAGTGAACTCAAACGGGATCTCAATGTGGAATCCATTAAGTCTTTAGCGCGCGTCGAAAAGAGTGAACTCACCCAAGACGATTACGATCTTTCGATGAAAACAGAGCAAATGCTTATTGCGAAGATCAAGAATCGGCGGCCGAGCAAAGACAAGGTGAACGACCAAACCAATGTTTTGATGCTGTCGAGTCTTTCCTCAGCAGCAGCGCTTTTTGCTGCGGATGAGCTTCTTATTGATTCAACGCTCAAGTCTCGGAAAGGAACTCGGCAGCCTGGTCCCTTCGCCGCGGCACGGGTAGGCGGCTACGAGTTGGATGTTCGCGGCGATCTGGATGAGACAATTGTGTCCGGATTGCTGGGATACGCCTTCAAACTGCAGCAGTCAGAGGTCGGTGCCTTCTTGGAAATGGGGCGCGGCACATATGATGCGCGTTCTCCTACGACTTCACCGATAGGACATGTCAAGGGAGACGGCAAGAATAACTATGTCGGCGTCGGTATTTACGGCAACTGTGCCGCGGCAGTTGATTGGCTGCACTTCACGGGTTACGTGAAGGGCGGGATGATTCGGAGCGAATTCGATGTGCCAATTGCTGGGGTGAAGGCTGAATTTGACCGCACCAGTGCTTATTGGGGGGCTCATGCGGGCGCCTACGGCGAATTTCAGCTGACCAAAAAACTGAAGAACCGCACCTTCCTGAATTACTTCTATGATGGCCGTGAAGGCGAGTCATACAAGGCTGCCGGCTCGTCGGAGGTTTCAGGCGCGACTTTCCACTTTAATTCGCTTAACGCTCATCGAGGACAGTTAGGCACTCTGATGGAGTATCAGTATGACCGAAGGATGCATCCGTATGCGGCGCTCACCTATGAGTACGCCTTCAAGGCCGATGCCAAAGGACATGCTCAGGATCGTTACGGGACATTGGTCTTGAATGAAGCTGATTTGGAAGGCAGTACGGGTATTGCGTCTCTTGGATGGACGTATCAGAACTACGCCAATACCTTTGACCTCTCCATTGGTCTCAATGCCTACACTGGTGTCCGCAAAGGCTATAACACACAAGCCCACGCGAGTTGGAAGTTCTAAAAAATCCGTCCGTACAGACTGCTGATACGGACGGTTAAGGAGTTGTTTGAAGAGCCGGACGGACACTTCATCCGTCCGGCAAATAAAGAAGGAAGAGGAATTAGTTGAATGCCTTCTTCAGGTCAACCGGCATTGCCTGATAGCCCGAAGTATTCTTAAACTGAATTTCAACGGCCGGTTCCTTTTCACCCCACTTGAATTCATCAAGGAAGGGGTTCGGAGCGGATTCAAACGCGCCGGTCTTGAAGTTGAACTGAGCGCCGGCCGTGGCGGAGTATACGAAGACAGAATTCTTATCCTGATAGTACTCAGTAAGCGACGTCACCGGGCTGTACCAAGCGTGGCCGCGTTCCTTGCCGTATTCCCAGATCTGTTCGACCGTCATCTTCTTCTGATCGATCTTGTAGACGACCGCACGCGAATACTTCATTTCAGGAAGTGCGGGCTGTTCCATGCCGCGGGCATCACCGTTGTCGAAAACGGAGAGGTAGAAGACATCCTTATTGGACTTAGAGTCGACGCGCCAGCCGGTGTGCTGCGTCCAGGTCCAGTCAAAGTCGCCTTCGCACTTAGAACCTTCGCACTTAATGGGCTTGCCGTCCTTGTCGACGGGCTTAAGCACCTTGTCAGCGAACTTCGGACCCCAGCCTTCGGGCGAACCCATGATCCACTTCACCTGCTTGTCGCGGCCGATCTTAATGAGCGCGGACTGATGACGGGAGCTGATGATGATGGAGTCGTCGGTCGGGTCGTAGTCGACGGAGTTAATGTGCGCCCAGTTGCGGCCGGCGCCTGCGCCGACGATGTCGCCGAAGTTGTCGGTCTTATCGAGTTCGGCGAGCTGTTCGGCAGTAATCGTCTGACCGGCCTTCGTCGCATCAATGTTGAGGCAGACTGCGCCTTGGTCGAGCGCTTTCAGTACATTGTTGCGGTAGGGATCAAGGATGTCCCAGAGCGCCCATTCGTCAACCACCGTGCCGTTCTGATCCACTTCGATGATCACGTCGCGAACCGTGCGGACATGCTTGCCGTCGGGACGAGCATGGTCGGCAGAGGCAACGCGCACGAGGTAATTGCCGTTCTGCATCGGATCCATGGCGTGCGAGAAGTCGGCATAGCCGTCGGGCAGCTGACGGTTGAAGATTTCACGTCCCATCAGATCGTACTTGACGTAGCGCTGGCCGTAGCCCCAGGTGAACGCGCCGTCATTGTTCTGACGGAAGCCCATCATGATGCCGGCCATATAGATATTGTTCGGATCGTAGATCTTCGAGGGTTCCATGTACCAGCGGATCTCACCCTTCGTGTCGTAGATGGCGTTCTGCGGATAACGGTTCCATTCGAGTGCGCCGCCCATCGGGTTGTTCCAGACCGCGCGGGTCGTGTTCGGCGTTGCCGCGATCATGTTGTTGATGAGGTAAAGGCGGTCGCTGAATGCGGGATCAACCTTTTTGACTTCAGCAACCGGGAAGACTGAAGTCACGCCGGCGTAGCCTGCAGTAGCAATATTGGCAGGTCCGGCATAAATGCGGTAAACCTCTTTTTCAACCCGTTCGCTCTTGCCTTCGGTGGTCTTGGTGTAGGAAACCTCAACCGTATTGCGGTAGCCGGCATAGAGACCGAAGATCGGAATGCCGCCATGTGTGCGGGCCTTGGCGTCGCTCACCGTATAGGTGATTTCCTGACCGCCGTCCTTCGGGACGATGCGCACCGAGATGTCGGAGAGGGAGTAGCCGCCGTTGCGAATCACGGCCGTAAGCGGTGCAATGCCGTACGGATTCATCATGACGGCACCAATCTTGCCGGTCGTCGGATAGTTGACATGTGCGCCGGAAGCGCCGCCCATGGCATAAGCACCGGCCGAGAGACTCATGATGCCCGCGAGAACGCTGGCCGCAATGACGGTAGACTTGAACTTCATTACTGTTTCCTTTTTGTGTGGCTTGGGGGAAAGGCCGGCGGCGGATTGGTCGAAATCCTTGCGCGCCGCTTATTTCCCCATAAGACGAAGAGCAGTTTACGAAACTGCTCATTTCGACGAAATGCCGATTTTCCGAGATCAATTTGCAGATGCTGAGCAATGGTTCTTTCGCCAATCCCAAATGGACTGAGCTTTCCTTGGGCGACTTGATGTTTTTTCTGCGGCTAGTGGAGGAAAAGAGCCTCACGGAGGCGGCGAAGGCTCAAGGCATCAGTCTTTCGACGGCATCTCGTGTGCTGAAGATGCTCCGCGATGTGTTTGATGATCCGCTCTTTCTGCGGTCATCTCCGCAGCTGATCCCGACGCAGCGAGCTTTTGAACTCGAACCCGAAGTGCGTGCACTGCTTGGCGCTGCGGGAGCGCTTGTGAAGCCCGAGGTCTTTCGTCCTGCCGATCTCGAACGTTCATTTCGAATTGGAGTTGTCGACAATGCGGTTTATGCCGTGATGCGGGGATTCGTGAAGCGTTTTTTGGAAGCTGCGCCGCGTGCAGGCTTGGAATTCGTTCAAATCGATGATCACCTCTTTGAAAAATTAGAAACAGGGGAAATTGACGCTGCCATCTATCCTTCGAGCCGCAAGCTTCCCGCAGGGATGCATGAGCTCAAACTTATTCGGATGGGCTATGCGCTTTGTACGCGGCCGAACCATCCGATTGCGCTGAAATGGCGCGAAACCGGTCGGATCCCTTGGAAGGATGTGAACCGCTGCCGCAAGATTCAGGTATCCAATCGCGGCAGCAGCCAGTATGAGATTTATTCGATGGACGAAAAAACGGTCGTGGGCGAGGAGCTTCTCGACTGGGCGATTGCAGTTCCTTTCTTTTTGGTTGTGCCCGGCATTTTGGAAGAAACCGACTGTGTAGCGGTTCTGCCGCTCCTTACTGCGCGGCTTTTCGAGTCTGAAGGCCGGATTGCGGTCATGCCGCTTCATCCGCAAACGGAGCTTGGCCGTGGACGGGAGACCTTCTGGGCGCGGCTCATTTGGCACGAACGCGTTGACCGTGATCCTGCAATGGCTTGGCTGAGGGGCCTTATCAAGGCGAATGCTGAAAGAATCGGCGATTGCCTTGATGCAGGCGCTGATGATGCTGAGGAGCAATAAAGTACGTTGGACTGCAGACCCTGCTGCTGAAAAAGTAGGAACAGTGCTCTGCACGGCGGATGGAATATTCGATTGAGTATAACTAACTAAGTTTAAGCGGCTGGTTAAGCGGGAACTGTTGCCGGCCGCGCGCGAAGAATTTGATTCGTGATGCTGAACGCTGACAGATCCAGGCCTTCGTGAATCTAGTTAAAACTCACATTGAGATCTTTTGCTCAACTGAGCTTTGGTTAAAATTCATCAGTCAGCATCCACCAGAGCAAAGGGGCCGGGTTATGTCCTATCAAGCAGAGTCTCAATCAACGATTAACGAAGTGCTCCTCCTGATTGCAGTTCTGCAGCGCATTCCGAAGAATCGTTGGGTGTCGTCGACTGAGATTCGCAAGGGGCTAGCTGCCGAGGGTATCGATTTGATGCCCCGTCGTCTTCAGCGCTTTTTGGTTGCTCTAGTGGAGTGCGAAGCTTTTCATATTGAAGTGGACCGCCGCGGAAAACCATACGGCTACCGCCGAAATGCTCCCGATTCCACACTTGACGAAAGTTCGCTCACGCCGCAGGAGAGTCTGCTTCTGCGCTTGTGCCAGGAACGTCTCAAGTACCAGCTGCCGCCCTGTATTACGGAAGCAATGGAACCGCTTTTCAGCGCATCCAAAACGGCACTCAATGAAAACGGCAAAAGCGCTAAGACGCGGGAATGGCTGCAGAAAGTGGCATTCGTTTCGGATACGGTGCCGATGATGCCGCCCAAAATTAAACCGCGCATCTTTAATGCCGTGAGTGAAGCGCTCTATCGTGATTCCAAGCTGCGGGTGAAATTCCACAATAGCCGCGGAGAGGAGAACGAAGCCGTGGTTTCTCCGCTTGGCTTAGTGCAGCAGGTGCAGCGCCTTTATCTCATCTGCCAGTTTGAGGGTTACAACAATATTCGTCACTTGGCGCTTCACCGCATGGACGAGGCCGAGGTGACTGCTTTCCCGTCCGTCAGACCGCAGGACTTTTCACTTTCTCAATATGTTGCTTCCCGCCACTTTAACTATTCGAACGGCGGCAAGATTCATTTGCTGATTGAATTCACCAATCCAGAGACGGCCGTGAATTTGAGCGAAACGCCGTTCAATCCGACTCAAACGCTTCAGCAGCTCGAAGACGGCGCTTGGCGGCTTGAAGCGGATATGGATGATACGGTGCAGCTAACGGGCTGGATTGAAGCCTGGCGTGAACGCGGGGGATTCCGCAAGGTGGAGAAAACGCCGATTGAAGCGTGATTGACAAGATGGTGCCGCGCATAAGCTCAGCGCGCTTGCGCGGCCGCGGGAGCGTTATTTCGCTTTAAAAAAGAGCGTAGGTTCTTGCTTTTCACGTTCATCGGCGGCAATTCGTGCTTTGCCAAATTTCGTGAGCTTTCCATCTTGATAAAGCGCTTCCCAGTCGCGTACTGCCGAAGGCGGAAGCATCAGCTCACGGGCAACTTCCTCAATCGTCAGGCCTTTTTGAAAGAGCGCGAGCGCTTCTTCTTTGATGGACTTTTCCAGCTGCGGCGTCTTCGGCGGCTTGATCGATTTTGTAGGCTTCGGTGCCTTTAGGGTCTCAGGAGCTGTGTCGGCTTTTGTGTTTCGAGCAGGGCTTTTTGAGTTTGCCGGCGGCACAGCAGCAGATAAAACTGAGCGTAAGGGCAAGAGTTCCAGTGAGCGCCTTGCAGTTTCAGACGGCACTGATGATGATTCCGAGGATGAAGCAGCCTCGTCGGGCGTCGTGCCTAAAACATCAAAAATCGAATCAGTAGCGGCGTCGTCAAGCGGGGTGGTCTTACGTTTAGCCATGCAAAGAGTACGGGTGACATTTGAGACGCTAAACATACCTCAGCCGGAAGAAATCTGCCTGATCATGCTGCATATCCTTGAGCCGCTGCTCACCGACTTGAGGACATTGTCTAAGGATGAGCCCTGCAGCACCCGATAAACTCAAAAGCTGCATGTTTTGTTTTCTCTAAGGTGTCCTCATGCACTATCGCCTGGCTGTGCCGGAAGATGCTCCTGCGCTTTTGCAGATTTACTCCGAATATATTCATTCAACGATTACGTTTGAATACACGCTGCCGACAACAGAAGAATTTGCCGAACGCATTCGCGCCATTGCTGACTTTTATCCCTACATTGTTGCCGAAGAGGATGGACGCTGCATGGGCTATGCCTATGCCCACCGTCATATGGAACGAGCGGCGTATCAATGGAACGCTGAGCTTTCGGTTTATCTCGCCAAGAGCGCAGTGGGCTGCGGTTTGGGCGGTGGGCTCTACAGCCGTCTGATGACGCTTCTCAAGGCTCAGGGGGTCTTGTCTGTTTTCGGCTGCGTAACATCTCCCAATCCGCCTAGTGATCGGCTTCATAAGCGTATGGGATTCAAACTCGTCGGCACCTATCTTCAGGCGGGCTTTAAGAACGGAGCATGGCACGACGTCAACTGGTATCAGAAGATGCTCGGTGACCATCTTGATGACCCCAAGCCGCCGGTGCCGCTTTCAGCGCTTGAAGAAAATTCCATACTGGAAGTGTTGACTGGACGACATTTGGAATTTTGATTTCGGCTTAGCCTCATCCCGCGGATCGTAGCGGCACAGCTCTGTTGCTGTGCATGATTTCGGGACGTTGGACCGTTCATTGCTGTTGCTCGCTTGAGAAGCCAGTTTTCTGCTGCAAGGTGCAGCTGACGGTTTCCGCAACGATTCAAGCTTTTTTAGAACAATAATCAGGATTAAACGTACCATGAAGAAAGTTTTTCAGACTGCTGCAGCAGCTGTTGTCGGTCTCTCCGCATTGACGATCGCTGCTTCTTCAGTACTGGCCGCGGATGCAGACTCCGCGAAACTGGCTGGCTGGACCGCAGGTGCGCAGGTCATCCATGTTGAAGGGAAAGTCCCGCGCATTGACATGATTTCCGGCGTTATTTATTCTCAGATCAAGTCGACCCGCGCTGTTCGCCAGCTTAGTATGACCCTTGAAATTCCCCGCACAAAGGTAAAGAAGCCTGCGGTGATCTATTTTCCGGGCGGCGGCTTCACATCGGCGGACCATGAAAAGTTTTCTGAAATGCGGCGCGCGCTTGCCAACGCAGGGTTTGTGGTAGCTGCAGCGGAATACCGCGTGGTGCCCGATAAGTTCCCCGCCATTCTTGAGGATGCTAAGTCGGCAGTGCGCTACCTGCGCGCACATGCAGAAGAATACGGCATCGATCCGGATCGAATCGGTGTTTTGGGGGATTCTGCCGGCGGCTACCTCTCGCAGATGACCGGCGTTACCAACGGAGAAAAACAGTTTGATAAAGGCGATTGGCTTAATGTTTCGTCCGATGTTCAGGCGGCAGTTACCATTTACGGCCTGTCAGATCTGACGACGATCGGTGAGGGTTTCGGTCCTGAAATTGATAAAGTGCATGAATCGCCTGCATCTACCGAGGCGCTGTTGGTGAACGGCCCTGCTTTCAGAACCTATCCGGGTGCTTCGATCATGGCTGACCGGAAGGCGGCGTTGGCCGCCAGCCCATTGGGTCACGTTGACGGATCTGAGCCTCCGTTCCTCATCCTCCACGGCGCACTTGATCCGCTTGTGAGCCCGACGCAGAGCGCAAAGCTCTACCGCGCACTGAAGGCAAAGAACGTTGATGCCGAATATGTTTTGGTTGACAATGCTCAGCACGGTGATCTCCCTTGGTTCCAAAAACCCGTCATTGAGCGGGTGGTTAACTGGTTCGTGAAGGTGCTTAAACCCGTGAAAGCAGAAGAGTCAGAAGGCGCAGTGCTTTAAAGCTGCGTCAGCTGTCTACGAAGAAAGTCGAACCTCGGCGGGTAATACCGCAGGAGAGTTTTCAAAATGGGGGTGAGATCTTGGCATCACACCCCCAATTCGTTTTTTGTGAGGCTAGTATGAACCCATGTCCGACGCGCCCGAGGGGTACGGTCCCGGTTTAAAAAGCCAAGGACAGGACATAAAGACCGTTAAAAACAGATACCGCGCCTGCGGAAGTAAAGAAGAGAGCTGTTCGCCGCCCGAGGGGTCCCGGCAACTGCAGCTCCGAGAAAGGTTTTCTCAGTCGACCGAATGGGTGTCATCACCCGAACTGCAGAATGAACCAGCGGTCAAATTCAAAATGCAAATGACTGCAGAACATTGACAGTTTCGTGATGCCGATCTGTCGAAAGTCTGCAGGAAACAAATTCAAAGGAACCTCAAATGTCGATTGCCAATCTCATTACGCGTACTTTTACCGGTGCTGCTGCCGCAGCTATTCTTGCGTTCGGTTTTTCAGCCGGCGCTGCCGCTGCTGATAAAGTCATCCACATCGGTGTGACGCCAGTGCCCCATGCGGACATCGTCAACTTCATCAAACCTCAGCTTGAAAAAGAAGGCGTAAAGCTTGAAGTGGTTGAATTTAACGATTACGTTCAGCCCAATCTCGCTTTGGATTCGAAGGATTTGGATGCCAACTACTTCCAGACGATTCCTTATCTTGAAGAGTTTGTGAAGCAGCACAACTTTAAGTTCAAGATCCTCGTCTCCGTTCATCTTGAACCGATGGCCGTCTATTCGAAGAAGTTTAAGAACGTGGCGGATATCCCGGCCGGCTCTCGTATTGCCGTACCGTCCGACCCGACCAATGAAGGCCGTGCCCTCAAGGTTCTTGAGAACGCTGGTCTCATCAAGCTGAAGAAAGATGCAACGCTCCTTGCGACGACGGTGGACATCGTTGAAAATCCCAAGAAGCTTTCGTTCTATGAGCTTGAACCGGCTCAGCTCCCGCGTTCGCTCGATGATGTGGCCGCAGCCGTGATCAATGCCAACTATGCTCTTCAGGCCGGTCTCAATCCTGCGCATGATTCCATCGCGCTTGAAGCTAAGTCCTCACCCTTCGGCAACGTTGTAGTCGTTCGCGACGGTGATGAAGCAAAGCCCGAGTTCCAGAAACTCAAGGCAGCCATTACGTCTCCTGAAGTGAAGAAGTTCATTGAAGAAAAGTACAAGGGCGGCGTAATCCCCGTTTTCTAATCGGACGATTGCCCAAAAGTAATTGAGTCTGCGCTGCTGTTGTAGAAGCGCAGACTTGGCGGAACCGCTTGCATTTCGGTGCAGGCGGTTTTCGTTGTGTGTCCCCGCAGCGTTCGTGTGATTGTGTGGTGAAGCCCCGCTGTTCGCCCGGCCGCAGGAAGAACTAGTGACTCGGCTGACTCGAGGAGGCATCGAATCGATGAAGGATGCCGATAGCAAAGCCTGGGAGACTTATCAACTCAGTAGCGGCATGGAAATGTCAACGGTGAGGTCAGTTGCCCCCCCCTAGCGGACAAATCTTGCCCCCTACAGAAATGCATTATTGAGCTCTCCCTTACGACTTTTGAGGGCATTCCAGAATTGATTTCACGTAGATCAGTTGATTTCGTCAATCATGTCTCTTTTAGAGGGAAACTTAATGAGAACATGCAGCTTAAAGTGACTTGAATTACATTGTATTTATTAATTTAGAGATATTCATCTCGCCTCAACTTGATCTATAGTTTGCAAAATTTATCTCCTTCAATGCCAGCAATATTTTTCCAAAGATCAAGCTTGTTGCTGTTGTTTAAGCTGTTTGACCGGCTAAATAACTGCATGGCTTCGGCGAAGCTGAATGGCGAAAATGGGGCTTGGAAATCTTTTGTTTTTTCGGTGTCGGGAAGTTCTGCGATCTGCAGTTCCTTTTCATAGCGAGCGGCCAGACTGGCAAGAATGCGGACCAATGCATCGTGTTCAAGACGTCTTTCGCGAACGATGAGTTCATCTTCATTGCGATGCGTACTTGCACCGATTTTTCTGAAAACGAAATCAAGCTCTTGGATGGTGGCTGATGCGGGTTTCGTAATAAACCGGATGCGATACTGCGGGAACTGATCCTCAACGTATGGGATTAAACAATCGCTGACGTCCATGAGTTGTCGGAGTGCGCTGCGGAAAAGTCCAAAGGCAATTTCTGTGCCATTGGGCGGAAGAGCGGCATGGAAAAGGTGAGCATATTTATCAAGGAATTCACGGCAGTCATTTTGACTGATGAACCCTCGTATCTTGTCAACACTCAAGATGCGGGCGTTTGCAGTTATGCGCGCTAGGACGACGTTTTGAAGATGCGCGGGAAGATGCCACAGCGTATCTGGTTCATTGGGCTGCCAGGAGTCAAGCATTTGCTCATCAATGTTGCTTTTTGGAAGTTCGGCAGCGTTCAAGGCTGGCAGAAGCCAATTTGCAGCCGCAGTGAAGGCTGCTCTCGATTCACCGACTTCCGATAAGACGGTCCAAAGTGCAAGCAGCTCTTTGCGGTCGGAATTCGGGATGCGGCAGAGCAGGTCGACAAACGTATCTTCAGTAGCAGCAGTCATAGAGCACTCCAAAGCGCTTAATAAACGGACATCGGGAGAACATCATTCAATTCATCCGATAACCCATCATAGTTCCTCGATGCGACGAATGGCGACGTACTCGGTTTTATGATGAAGTTAAGGAAAGATGGCAGAAAAGCTCTTGGATATCTCTTGCTGCCGAGTTTTGTCAGGAGAATACACACAGATGTCTCGGTCTCGACGTCACACACCCATTGGTCCATTTTTTTGCTGCAACAGCAATCACATCTCAGAAAAACTAGAAAAGCGCTGGCGCAACCGCATGATTCGTGCTGCCGCTCGCAATGCACTTGTTCGAGCACTGCGGCTGAATGAATGCCTCGAAGATGTCGAGGGACTATATGCTGAGCCGAAGCCTTAGTGTTTCATTAAGCTCTACGGCACGGAGAAGGAAGGCAAATATTGGTATAGCTTTGCCAATACGCCAGAAGGTGCGAAGGAGCGAGCTCAATTTATGCGGAAGTAAGAAGCGGTCAGAGCATTGCCAGTGCAGATGTTCGAATAATGCGACGAGTAGGTGAGCTTGATGCTGAAGATTTTTGTGACGCTGACAGAGAGAAAGTACTCGCCTCTATAGAAGCGAGTACTTTCAGTGCGCCAGCAATTAAAGGTTGAAATCACGTGCTAGGTGTTTTCTTAGCACTGCACGCAAAGCTTCGATTTTTTCGCCGTAGTTCGGATCAAGGTTTGAAGGCGTCCGATCGTTCACAAAGCGGCCGAGATTTTTCATGTCCTTGCCGACGGCTGCATCGTCGTCAACGACTCGCATTGCAAACATCCAGGTTTCCCATTCCTGGGGATTTTTGTTGAGCGAATCACCGCTCATGCCTTGTCCCATGCCGAGCCAGCCGGCATTCATAATCGTGTAGAAGGTCTTGCCGGGAAGCAGACCGACGCGTCCCTTCGGGCCGTCGTCATAAGAAAATCCCTTCGAAAACACTCGGAGCTTATAGCCTTTCGTGAACATCGGATCGGTGTCCTGCCAGTTGGGCTGAACAAAGATGATGTGATCGGCTTTCTGGACGTAAGCCTGCTCTGTGAGCACATCCGCAGGTGTTTTCCCAAATCCGTCTTTGGCGTGATAGAACTCTTCGCGAGTAGTAATGAGCGGATTGAATTTGTTGGCAATGAGGTCACGAAGTTCAACTTCAAAGCCTTTTTCTTCAAAGAACTTCATTGCGGTGACGCAGAGATCATAGGTGACCGATTCGTGACGAGGATCGTCAAGAATGAAAAGCGCACGTTTTTTGTCTTTAGCGTCCGTGAAGCCGCTCGGCTTCCAATCCGTTTGGCGATACTGAACCGGAACGACCGAAGCAGACGTTACGGCATCGACATTGTCGGGAAGCCTGTCGCCGCCCTTGGCAGCAAGCGTTTTCGTGCCTTCGAGCACGGCTCCGTCTTGAGTTTTTTGAGCCGCGGGAACAACGGAAGCAGAGGTAACTGCATCAGTAGCAAAAGCTGCGGGCACACAGAATCCTGCTGCAATCAAAACAGCAATCAGTTTGAAAGGAGATGACATGCTCTTCCTCCCAGTACCCACATTGATTGGCGCTGGCGCTTATTCCGGATCATGGCCGGGCACTGCTAGGTAATCAACCAAGCGGGTGAATTCAATTGTCTCATGCCGCTCTCCTATTCGCATAGGATCTTTCCCGATCCCAGTCACTTCACCATTCTTACGGATGGTTTAAGGACAGCGCTTTTTATCGAAGGTTTATGAGTAGGGCTAAAGGTTGGTCAGGTTGACATTCGGGAAAGTACCAGTCGATCCTAAAATGTCAGATATTCCTATCGTCGAATTATTTCGTCATGAGCAGCCCCGAGACTTCAAGCCTCCCAAGATCATTTTTCCAAGCACTTCCGGACGGAGAAGTGCTGACCGCCTCTCATTGGGGGCTTTTCTACGCCAAAAGGAAAGACGGCAGGCTGGTTGCTGTACGCCCGTTTGAGGGTGACCGTGCGCCGAGCCCCAACCTTTCGAGCTTAGTAGAGCACCCATATTCTTCCGCCCGCATTCAAACACCAATGGTGCGGCGGGGTTATTTGGAAAAGGGTTCAGCCTCTCGTGCCGGGCGCGGTGCGGATGAATACGTTCCTGTTTCATGGGACAAGGCTTTAGATTTAGCGGCCGGCGAATTGCGGCGCATTTATGAGACCTACGGTCCCTCGGCCGTCTGGGGCCGAAGCTACGGATGGAAGTCAACCGGTTCGGTAAATAACGCCATTGCGCTGATGCAGCGGCTGCTCTCTCTTTTGGGCGGATGGGTTGAGACCGGCAACAGCTACTCCACCGCAGCAATTTCGACCATCCTTCCGTATGCCGTCGGCGGGAAACTCTTTAAGCCTACTGCTTGGCCGGTCATCATGGAAAAGACCGAGCGCATTGTCTTTTGGGGATGCGATCCGCTGATTACCAACGATATCGACTGGGCAACGACGCTTCATCAGGGCATCGCCGAAATCCGCAAACTGAAGGACCATCCGCGTATCCGTACGATTGCGGTGAATCCGCTTCGGCCTAAAACGGCTGATGTTGTCGGCAGCCGCTGGATGCCGGTAAAGGCTGGGACAGATGCTGCGCTGATGCTCGGCATGATGTATGTCCTCATCACAGAAAATCGACTCGACCGCGCTTTCCTCGCGAACTGCGTGACGGGTTGGAATGAAATGGAGGCCTACATCCTGGGTATGGAAGACGGTGTTAAAAAGACACCGGAATGGGCTGAAATCGGCTGCGGAGTTCCTGCTCAGCAAATTCAATCGTTTGCACGAGAGCTTTCCGAACACCGTTCCATGATCATGTTCGGCTGGGGGCCGCAGCGTGCTCGGTACGGAGAGCAGCCGCCCTGGATGGCGGTTGCGCTTGCCTGTGTCCTCGGACAGATTGGTCTTCCCGGCGGCGGCATTGGGGTTTCATATCACTATGAAAGCGGCGGCTGGCCGGTTGGCAAAGGTCCTGTTCTGGGGCAGATTCCTGCTCGTCCGAAGGCAGTTTGGCAGTCCGCTGTACCCTGGAAGGGCAGCCGTGCCGTTCCGGTGGCGCGTATGGCTGACGTACTTGCCTGCCCGGGCAAAGTGATTGATTGGAACGGCAGCCGCATTGAATATCCCGATATCCGCTTGGTCTTCTGGTCGGGCGGGAATCCCTTTGCGCATCATCCTGATACACGAGCGCTCGAAGCAGCCTGGCGCCGTCCGGAAACGGTGATTGTCACAGATGCCTTCTGGAGCGCAACGGCACGTCATGCAGACATCGTTTTGCCTGCGGCGACGACCCTGGAGCGAAACGACATTTCACCGATTGGAACGTCTACCAACGACGGCATCGTCTTCATGCATCAGGTGATCAATCCCGTCGGAGAAGCACGAAGCGACTATGAGATTTATTCTGAACTCGCCAAACGCTTGGGACTGGGAGACGCTTTTACCGAGGGTCTGGATGAAGCGGGGTGGATTCAGAGGCTCTACGAAGAGGCCGCAGCTGCCGGGGCAGCGCAGAATGCAGAGTTGCCGCCCTTTGCTGATTTCGTGAAGAAGGGTGTTCACCTCTACGCACAGAATCCGGCAGAAACCCGCTTCACGGCGTTTGCGGACTTCAGAGCTGATCCTGAAGCGCACCCGCTGCGGACGGAGTCCGGCAAGATTGTGATTTATTCCAAACGCATTGAAGCGCTTCACTATGCGGATGCTCCGGCACATCCAACGTGGATTCCGCCTTTTGCAGCGGATCAGACCAGCGTGCATGGTCAGGACGCTCAGGCTCAGGAGGAGCGCAAGGAAGGCTTAGGCGATTGGCTCGAACTGGTGAGTCCCAAGAGCGGCGCCCGACTGCACAGCCAGCTCAATCCCGTGACGAGCGCTCGCTCCAATATTGCCGGCCGAGAGCCTTGTGAGATGAATTCGGTTGATGCAGCCAAGCGCGGCATTGCCAACGGGGATGTGGTGAAAGTCTCGAGCCTACGAGGGGCTATTCTCGCCGGCGCCGTCGTCACCGACGGCGTTCGGGCAGGGACGATCGTTGTGCGTCACGGCGGTTGGTTTGATCCCCAAGAGTCTGCAGACGGCGCAATTGATGCCAACGGCTGCGCCAATGTGCTCACGCCTGACGATCCGGCGAGCGCTCTCTCAAACGGCAACATTGCCTCAACTGCGCTGGTGCAGGTGGAGAAATGGCGGGGGGAGCTATTAGAGGTGCGGGCGTTTAACGCTCCGCACCTCGGTAAATAACTCGACAATTGCATTAAAACTTTGGAGTCGGACGAACTCTGCGGAGCTTGTCCGACTCATGCATCGGTATAGAAGTTGGGCGGATCTGCTGGGAGCAGCGCTGTCAGCAAGGTTTGCAGACTGTTTCGCCAATCAGCGCCGCGGCCGTATCTTCTACAGACTGCACTTCGATGATGCGCTCGGCGATTTTCTCAAAAATGGGAGACCGTTCTTCGTAAAGGGCCTCTACGCCGCGAGCTTGAGAGAGCGGCCGCTGATAGGTGGAGAGGTGGTCAAGCGGCCTCTGGAGCCAGTAGAACGTGCCGTTGAGCGCGAGCCGCATACGGTTTTCGGGGCGCAGGCAGGCGCCTCCGCCCGTTGAAATGACAAGGCCGTGACGTCCGGAGAGCTCTTTGATAATCTCGCTTTCAAAACCGCGGAAATACTCTTCACCGTCCTCGCGATAAATCCGTTCGGAGGATTTGCCGACTCGACGCTCCACGAGGGCGTCCAGATCGATGAAGGGACGCAGAAGCCTTGCCGCGACGCATTTGCCGATAGTGGTTTTTCCGCAGCCCGGCATTCCGATCAGAACAATATTGGAGGCTTCGCGGCGAATGTCGCACAGGATCGAGCGCGTCGCACAAAGCGGCAGCGTCCGGCCGGCAAAGAGTTCCATCGCTTCGCGGGCGACCACGACGCGCAGTCCCAGAGTAGTGCGGGCTTCAAGGCCGCGCTGCTGCGCTTCCCAGATGAGCCGCGGGCGCACAGGTTCATCAACGGAGTCCAGTACCGCTTTGAGTTTCGGGAAGCATTGGAAAACATCTGCCGATTCAATCGGCATTTGATCGGTGTCGGGGGCTCGGCCGAAGTTGGTGGCGTTAAAGAGCAGGCTGAAGCCTTCAGCGCCTTCGATACGCTTGGCGGCATCGGCTGAGAGCGGATGATCAATACGGCCGACTTTAGCCTGCGGGGCGCCCAGAGCAGTCAGCAGTCGGGCGAGACCCACGGCAAGCGGCTCCAGAGTCTCTTCAGTCAAAAAGAGCGCACGGGTTTGGCAGATGGTCAGCCCCATAGCGGGGAGCATCTTGAGCAGTCCCGTACCGATCGTAAAATCGCCGGTAATAGTGCCGTCGGTTTCTCGAATAAGAATGTTCGAGCAGTTGGTTGCACGTGCAGCAGGGAGCAAATGGTCGCACAGACGAGCTGCCTCAGCCATGAACTTTGGATCGAGTCCAATCCCGTCCCAGCGCCCGTCGCGAATGAAACGAAGCGCATCAGCCTCTCTAAGGTGCAGAGGCTCAGCATTCGTCAAGCCAAATTTTGCAAGAAGCTCCGCACCGCAGGGGGCTGCGGGCGACTTGGAATGATCGGCAAACCATATCCAGCGAGGATCATCGGCGAAAGTGCCTTTAAGCAGATCGCTGGTTAATTCTGTGAACGGAAGGTCGACTGTTGATCCGTCAGGCTCCTCGATGACCGCAAGTCGGCTGGATTCGCCTTTGCCCTTGCGGCGCCATGCCTTGCAGCTGCATGGATGAGGCGTACGCGACGACATGTCTGCTGTCGTTGGAGCAGCAGAATCGTTCAGGCTGCGGCTTTCAAGCGCCTCAGCAGCAGAGAAAGATGAACGATTGATGTCGTTCTGAGCCATTTTTGGGGAAGTCAGTGCTTCAAAAGTGAAGGAATGGAATAGGAAGTCTAATCATCCGGCGATTGTTTGGCGGACGGACGTTTAATTCCTTTTATTGTGTGTCAACCCTCCAAAATAGGTATCCGTTTGCTTTCAACTGTCCAACTCTCAAAGCCATTCTTAAAAACAGACGGCCCGGCCGGGTGATGAGGGCAAGTGATGACATTGCGCTTAGAGCCGCAGCATGTGCTGTGATGGGCTGTATTCTTTTCGACCCATGACGAAAAGCAAAGTGACTGCGTGAAACGGGAGAGCGGCACGCTCTGCGCCGAGCGGAATAATGTTTAGACACTAACAAAACATGTTGGAGGTTCTAATGGCTGAGTTCATGTACGCCGACCGCATCCCCGCTGAAATTCTCGCTTGGGGAAATGAGCTTGCGCAGATACGGCGCGACATTCATCAGCATCCCGAACTTGGGTTCGACACGTCTCGCACCTGCGGCGTCATCGCCACAAAACTGAGCGAATGGGGTGTTGAATTTGATGACAAGCTCGTCGAAGGCGGTGTAATCGCCGTCGTGAACGGGAATGCACCCGGCCCGACGGTGGCGCTTCGCGCTGATATGGATGCGCTTGCCATGCCCGACGAATCTGAAAATGCCTGGAGAAGTGAGACTTCACAGCGTTGTCATGCCTGCGGCCATGACGGACATGTGACTTGGCTCTTGGGAGCGGTACGCGCACTTCATGCGCATCCGGATTTTCCCGGCCGAGTTCTGGCTGTCTTTCAGCCGGCCGAAGAAATCGGCCGAGGCGCCAGAAGCGTTGTTGCAGCCGGCGTGCTGGAAAAATATAAGCCTCTCGAAATATACGGCGCTCACGCTTCGCCGGTCTTCCCGAAAGGACAGATCGGTATTCAGGCTGGCCCTGTACAGGCTTCCTGTGACTTTTTCTACATCACGCTCAAAGGGCGCGGCGCGCACGCTGCGAGGCCGCACACGACGCTCGATCCCATCCCGACGGCTGCGCTTCTTTCTGAATCACTCCAGACGATCGTTTCGCGCAAAGTGAACCCGATCGAACCCGCAGTACTTTCAATCTGTGCCGTGCAGGCGGGGAATCTCCGGGCGCCGAATGTCATTCCGAATGAGCTGCAGCTTTCCGGCACGATCCGTACTTTCAATCCGGAGGTGCGGGCGCTCATTGAAACCGAAATGCGCCGCATGACGGAACACATCGCACTTGCGCAGGGGCTTGGGCATGAGGTGAGGATCGATCATCTCACGCCGCCGCTTATCAATTCGCCTGTTTGCGCCGATGCGGCGAAGCGTGTCGCTCAGCGCCTTTTCGGACCGGGATGCCCTCAGCCCGTGCCGATGTCGATGGCCGGGGAAGACTTCGCCGAATACGCCAATCGAATTCCCGGCATTCAGACTTATATCGGCATGGCCGATGAAACCCATCAGGCAGCCATTCACAACCCGAAGTTCGATTTCAATGACGAGATTCTGCCGTTGGCCGTCTGCTTCCTCTCAGAAATTGCCCGCAGCCGGCTCACCGAGCTGACGCACTGATGCCCGTGAACGCGTTTCACTTCTGACCTCAATTTAATAAGTAATATGTCACGTACTTTTTCTAAATTTACGCTGAGCTGTCTGGCCGCCTCCGCTGCCGCCGGTACGCTCGCATTTTCGGCGCCCGCTGCCGCCCGCACTGTCACGGTTGCAGTCTCGGCTTCGTTCACGTCGCTTGATCCTTACGATGCACCCGACATTTTGACGCGCCTCGCTTCGAAATCGTTCTATGAAGGTCTCTTTACCTTCAATTCCAAGATGGAGCCTGTGCCGGAACTTGCTGAAGGCTATGAAACTTCACCCGATGCGAAGGTCTGGACGGTTACCTTGAAAAAGGGCGTCAAGTTCCATGACGGATCCGAGTTCACGGCCGACGCCGTCAAGGCCAACTTTGACCGGCTGCTTAATCCCGACAATAAGCTCTCGCGCTACAACGTCTACAAATTCATCGAAAAGGTCGAGGTGCTCGATCCGTACAAGGTGCGTTTTACGCTGCAGTCGCCGCTCGCTACTTTCGTTCGCCGTCTGGCGATGACGAACCCGCAGATGATCTGTCCGAGTCTCCTCAAGGATGCGCATGGTCTTGAGGGCAAGAAAGTCACGGCCTTTAATGCCTGCGGCACGGGGCCCTATACGCTGGTTTCTTTTAATCCCGCAGAAGAGCTTGTCGTCAAGAAGAACCCCAATTACCGGGATCCGTCGCTGCCTAAACTCGACGGCATCGTTTGGAAGCCGGTGGTGGAAAACAGCACTCGTGCGGCGATGCTGCATACGGGTGAAGCGCAGTTTGTCTTCCCCATGCCTAATGAACAGATCGCTCAGTTTAAGGGGGATCCGAAGTTCCGTATTGAAGAGGTGCCTTCCATCATGCAGCGCTATCTCTCGATCAATACGACCGTTAAACCTTTCGATGACGTTCGCGTGCGTCAGGCGATCAACTATGCCATCAACAAGGAGGCGCTCTGCAAAGTGGCCTTTGCAGGCTACGCCGTACCTTCCGCGACGATCTATCCGGCAGAGATTCCCGGCGCACTGAAGCTCGGCCCCTGGCCCTATGATCCGAAGAAGGCTCGCGAACTGCTCAAGGAAGCAGGCTATCCGAACGGCTTCACGACTGAAATTTGGTCTGGATACTCCAACAGTACTTCGGCGAAAGTCGTTCAGTTCCTGCAGCAGCAGCTTGCGCAGGTCGGCATCAAGACGACAACCCGTATGCTTGAGCCGGGCGTTCGCGCGCAGATCGTATATGGCGTTAAGGATCCGAAGGAAGCAAAATCCCGCCTTTATTACATTGGCTGGGCCGACGGATCAATGGATCCGGATTGGGTGCTTCGCCCGCTGCTCGATTCGCGGCAGGCGCCTCCGAAATTTATGAATACGTCCTACTACAGCAACCCGAAGTTCGACGCGCTGCTCGATGAAGCCATCAGCACTACGGATGAAGCCAAGCGTACGGCGCTTTATCAGCAGGCTCAGAAAATGGTTTGGAACGATGCGCCCTGGGCCTATCTTGTTTATGAGGTCGGCACTGCCGGTGCGGATGCACGGCTGAAGAACTTCCACCTTCGCGCTGATACAGGGATCGACTTCCGTGAAGCCTATTGGGATGAATCGGAAAGCGGCAAGTAAGGCGTTCTGATCAAACCTTTGAAGGGCGGTGATTCTCTCTGGGAATCACCGCCCTTTTCTGAATGTTTTCGGAGCATATACGACAAAACCCCAATCACTATCTTCAAGTTTGCTGAGCATAATGCCTCCCAACGAATACATGTGACTTTGTTCTGATTGAGTAATGCATTGCCGCAGCTTGATGCTGCAGCAATCGTCGGACTCTTTCAAGAAACAAGGCGCGAAATCAAGGAGGAGATGGTGATGAAATTCACTCAGTCGATTTTTGCTGCTGCTTTTGCCTTTGCCGCTGCGGCAGCTTTTGCCGCCCCGGTCACTACGCAGGGCGTGGGCGTCGGCAAGCACGGGGATATTCAGGTGGCCGTGACGTTTGACAACGGCAAAATTCAGAAAATCGACATTCTGAAGAATGCTGAAAATCCGGTGCTTGCTAAAAAGGTCTTCACGGATTTGAAGGATCAGATCGTTGCTGCCAACTCAGTGCAGCTCGACGGCATTTCCGGAGCAACCTTCACGTCGAAGGGTTTATTCGCTGCTGTTGAAGATGCGGCTAAGAAAGCGGGTGTCACACTCGGTCAGGCCGATAAAAAGGCTCTCAAAGCTGCGGTCAAGGATCTGCCGAAGGATGCTTCCTATGACGTCGTAGTGATTGGTGCGGGCGGCGCAGGGTTCTCTGCTGCCATTGAAGCCAAGAACGCCGGCGCCACTGTAGTGCTCCTCGAAAAGATGCCGCAGGTGGGCGGCAACTCGCTCATTTCCGGCGCGGAAATGAATGCCGCCAAGAACTGGGTGCAGCCTAAGCTCGGCATCACGGATGACTCGCCTGAGCTCCATGCCAAGGATACGTACCTGGGCGGCGACAAGAAGGGCGACATGAAGGTCATCAATGTGATGACTCATAACGCCTTGGCCGGCGCGGAATGGTGCCGCGACTATCTGGGCGTTCGTTTTGAACCGGACAATCTCTTCTTCTTCGGCGGTCACAGCCGCAAGCGCGCGCTGATTCCGGTCGGCCACACCGGCACAGAATTCATCACGAAGTTCCAGGCGAAGGCCGATGAACTTGGGATCCCCGTCATCACCAATATGAAGGCCGAGGAGCTTATCAAAGATAAGAGCGGCCGCGTTGTAGGCGTCAAGGCGACGATGAACGGTGCCGAATACACGTTCAACGCCAAGGGCGGCGTGGTGCTGGCTACGGGCGGCTTTGGCGCGAACCCCGCGATGGTGAAGAAGTACAACCCAAAGATTGACGAACGCTTTAAGACCACGGACGCTCCGGGCACCACGGGCGAGGCCCTCTATATGGCTCAGCGTGCGGGCGCAGAACTTGTCAACATGCAGTACATCCAGACCTATCCGATCTGCGACCCGATCTCGGGCGTGA
>ERZ773142.75-NODE-75-length-141557-cov-7.59816_pt1 | contig 141557 bp, 132 predicted proteins | sample MGYA00580853_ERZ773142 | MGnify/ENA primary metagenome ERZ773142 (study PRJEB29015, sample SAMEA2737862) | human gut metagenome | biome: human gut; feature: human-associated habitat; material: faeces | place: China | collected 2012 ...
AGCCGGTGGTTTATTTGTTCATCAAAGTTCCGTTTCTCTTCTGAGAAACTCCACTGTGCTGAACAGGCTTAAAGCCTAACAAAAAAATAAAAATTAGGCACTTTTATGCAAAATGCCTAATTTTTATCATGCGTTTCTATGAATTTTTGTGCAATTCCTTAGAATTTACCTGCTTTAGCAGCTTCCTCAATAGATACAGCTACTGCTACTGTAGCTCCTACCATTGGGTTGTTACCCATACCGATTAATCCCATCATTTCTACATGGGCTGGTACTGAAGAAGATCCTGCGAACTGAGCATCACTATGCATACGTCCCATAGTATCTGTCATTCCGTAAGAAGCTGGTCCTGCAGCCATGTTATCTGGATGTAATGTACGTCCTGTACCACCACCAGAAGCTACAGAGAAGTATTTTTTACCCTGTTCGATACATTCTTTTTTGTATGTACCTGCAACTGGATGCTGGAAACGAGTTGGGTTTGTAGAGTTACCTGTGATAGATACGTCTACACCTTCTTTGTGCATGATTGCAACACCTTCTGTTACATCGTTAGCACCGTAGCAGTTAACCTTAGCTCTTAATCCTTCAGAGTAAGATTTTCTGAATACTTCTTTAACTTCACCTGTGTAATAATCCATTTCAGTTTCAACATATGTAAATCCGTTAATTCTGGAAATGATCTGTGCAGCATCTTTTCCTAATCCGTTTAAGATAACTCTTAAAGGTTTCTGACGAACTTTGTTTGCTTTTTCAGCGATTCCGATAGCTCCTTCAGCAGCTGCGAAAGATTCGTGACCTGCTAAGAATGCGAAACATTCTGTTTCTTCTTCAAGAAGCATCTTTCCTAAGTTACCATGTCCAAGACCTACTTTACGCTGATCAGCTACAGATCCAGGAATACAGAATGCCTGAAGACCTTCTCCGATAGCAGCAGCAGCGTCTGCAGCTCTCTTGCAACCTTTTTTGATTGCGATAGCAGCACCTACTGTGTAAGCCCATTTTGCATTTTCGAAACAGATTGGCTGAATTCCTTCAACCTGAGCATAAACATCTAATCCAGCAGCTTTTGTGATTTCAGCAGCTTCTTCGATAGAATTGATTCCATACTCTTTTAAAACAGCAAGAATCTGTTTTTCTCTTCTTTCATATGATTCAAATAAAGCCATTATTCGCTACCTCCTATTCCTTTCTTGGGTCAATAATCTTAACAGCGTCATCAACGCGTCCGTACTGACCTTTGGCCTTGTCAAGTGCTGTCTGAGCATCGTCTCCAGCTTTGATGAAGTCCATCATTCTACCAAAGTTAACAAACTGGTATCCAATGATTTCATCATCAGCATCAAGAGCGATACCTGTAACGTATCCTTCAGCCATTTCAAGGTAACGAGGACCTTTTTTAAGTGTTCCGTACATTGTACCAACCTGAGATCTTAATCCTTTACCTAAGTCTTCAAGACCAGCACCGATTGGAAGTCCTTCTTCAGAGAATGCACTCTGAGTTCTTCCGTATACGATCTGTAAGAATAATTCTCTCATTGCTGTATTGATAGCATCACAAACTAAGTCTGTATTCAATGCTTCTAAAATTGTTCTTCCTGGTAAGATTTCAGATGCCATAGCAGCTGAATGTGTCATTCCTGAACATCCGATTGTTTCTACTAATGCTTCCTGGATGATACCTTCTTTAACGTTAAGAGTTAATTTACATCCTCCCTGCTGAGGTGCACACCAACCAATACCATGTGTTAATCCTGAGATGTCTGTTACATCTTTCGCTTTTACCCATTTTGCTTCTTCAGGAATTGGGGCAGCTCCATGGTTTACACCCTGAGCTACTGTACACATTTGTTCTACTTCATGTGAATAAATCATGTTGAAACTCCTTTCAGTATTAAAAATAACATCTTTATTTTAGCACATCGTTAAAAATAAAACAACAAATTATCTTAAGAACTTCGTTAAGTTTTTCAATGTTTTTGTTGGTTTGTGTGATAAAAATAATTTTTTTGTCAAGTTGTTTTTCTTTTATATAAAAAATCTCGAATTTTCTTTTTTTTTAGTCAATTCAATAAATTATCTGAATTCTATTCCCCTTGTTTTCTTTAGGAATTACGGGTATAATTTAATACATATTTTTTATAACAGAAAGGAATTATGATTATGAGTCATTATGATTTGGAAACAAAATGTCTTCATTCTGGTTACACTCCTAAGAAAGGAGAACCATGTGCACTTCCTATTTATCAGAGTACTACTTTCAAATATGATACAACCGATGAAATGGGACAATTATTTGATCTAAAAGCAGAAGGATATTTCTATACGCGTCTTCAGAATCCTACGAACGATGCTGTAGCTGCCAAAATTGCCGATCTTGAAGGAGGTGTTGCAGGACTTCTTACTTCTTCTGGACAGGCTGCAAACTTCTATGCGATCTTTAATATCTGTGAGGCTGGAGATCATGTTGTTGCAGCTTCTACGATCTATGGTGGAACATTTAACCTTCTGGGTGTTACATTAAAGAAACTTGGAATTGACTGTACATTCGTTGATACTGATGCAAGTGCTGAAGAAATCGCCGCTGCATTCAAACCGAATACCAAAGTTTTATTTGCAGAGACGATTGCAAACCCTGCACTTGTCATTCTTGATATTGAGAAATTTGCAAAGGTTGCCCATGAACATGAAGTTCCATTGATCGTTGATAATACTTTTGCAACACCGATCAACTGTCGTCCTTTTGAATGGGGTGCTGACATCGTCACACATTCAACAACAAAATATATGGATGGACACGCCGTTCAAGTTGGCGGTGCGATCATTGACAGCGGAAACTTTGACTGGGACGCTTATGGACACAAATATCATGGTCTTACTGAACCTGATGAATCTTACCATGGTGTCGTTTATACAAAACAATTTGGAAAGAAAGCTTATATCACAAAAGCTACAACACAGCTGATGCGTGACCTCGGTTCCATTCCATCCCCTGAAAACTGTTTCTTATTAAATCTTGGATTAGAAACACTGCCTTTACGTGTAGAACGTCATTGTGAAAATGCTCAGAAAGTTGCTGAATTCTTAGATGCTCATGAAAAAGTATCTCATGTTATTTATGCCGGACTTCCTAATGATAAATATCACGAATTAGCACAAAAATATATGGATAAGGGAAGAACCTGTGGTGTTATTTCCTTTGAACTGACTGGTGGACGTGATGCTGCAGTACGCTTTATGGATGGCTTAAAATTAGCAAATATTGCGACACATGTTGCTGCATCCAAAACGATGGTACTTCACCCAGCTAGCCATACACACCGCCAGATGAATGATGAACAGTTAAGAGAAGCTGGTGTTTCTCCTGGAATGATCCGTTTATCTGTTGGAATTGAAAGTGCAAAAGATATTATCAATGATCTGAAAGAAGCACTTGAGAATGCATAGTTTTATAGGTGTTCGAAGATTACTTAGTAACAGTAATAATTGATATTATAAATTTCAAATATCATAGCAAAAAAGAACCTTAACTCCCAGCATTTATTATATATGCATTGAGTTAAGGTTCTTATTATTTTATATTCTATAAAATCTATAACAGATTATTCATCCCAGTTAGTATACACTTCTTGCACATCGTCATCCTCATCAAGAAGATCTAATGTTTTCTGAATACTCTTAATATCTTCTTCACTTGTAAGTTCGACCATAGTACCAGGGATCATTGTGACACTGGCATCTGCCATAGGAATTTCTTCCTTCTCTAAAGCTTCTCTGACTGCACTGAAGTCTTCTGGTGTTGTCAATACTTCAAAGCTGTCGTCTTCTTCGTTGAAGTCTTCTGCTCCGGCATCTAATGCCATCATCATAAGATCGTCTGCATCCATTTCACATTCTTCTTTAGAGATGATGATCTGTCCTTTCTTCTCGAACATATAAGATACACATCCTGGTGTTCCTACGTTACCATTTCCTTTTGTGAAAGCATTTCTTACATTAGATGCTGTACGGTTTTTGTTATCTGTTAATGTATCTACGATGATCGCAACTCCGCTTGGTCCATATCCTTCATATGTAATCTGCTCATAATTAACAGAATCTGCATCTCCGGCAGCTTTTTTGATACCACGTTCGATCGTGTCATTTGGCATATTGTTTGCTTTTGCTTTTGCAATGACATCACGTAATCTGCTATTGTTGTCTGGATCTGGTCCACCCTCTTTAACGGCTACTGCAATTTCTCTTCCAATGACTGTGAAAATCTTTCCTTTTTTCGCATCATTTTTTTCTTTTTTGTGTTTGATGTTCGCAAATTTACTGTGTCCTGACATCTTCTTCTTCCTTCCTTTTCCTTTTTTCTACCTTTACCTGTCTAATCATGTTGTCATGAATATCAACAGATTTAAAGGAATATCCTTGGTAGATAATTTCTATTTCTTCATTGTCTTCTGGTAAATGTCCCAGCTGATCAATTAAAAATCCATTGAGTGTCTCAATATCTTCAACGTCAAATTCGATTCCTAATGTATCCTCAAGTTCTTCCAGTCTCGTACTTCCACGTACAAGATAGATATCTGCCCATCCGATCTTGGTGATATTACGGTCTTCGACATCATATTCATCTAAAATATTTCCTACTATGACCTCTAACATATCTTCCATAGATACAATACCTTCTGTCTGGCTATATTCATCAATAACGATCGCCATATGAATCTTCTTGGTCTGCATCTCCTGAAAAAGCACCGATAAATTCATCGTCTGATGAACAAAAAACGGCTCTCTTGCAATATCAGAAAGTGTTGCTTCTTTCTGATTAAGATATGCATCGATCACATCTTTTAAATAAAGCACTCCTACAATGTTATCAATGTCATCTTCATATAATGGGTATCTTGAATATGGCTCATCTAACATATAATTTAATGCTTTCTCTACGGACATGTTTACATCAATCGCATCAATCTTCTTTCTTGATGTCATAACATCTGTAACATCTTTATCTCCAAATTCGAAAATATTCGTGATCATGCGGGCTTCCCCTTCCATGATCGCACCTTGCTCATGTCCTTCGTTAACAATGTTCATGATCTCTTCTTCATATTCATTGTCTTCATCCTCTTCATGTTCTTGTTCTGATGTGTGCAGTTTTTTCTTTGCTTCTTTGATCTTCTCTCTTTGTTTCATGAAAAAACACCCAACTGCAAATCCGATGATAACTGCTAAAATGATCATCATAAGCACCGAGGGAGTAAATCCTTCCATTTCTTTTTCTTTCTCCTTTTATCTTCTAGAAATTAAGACTATACAAACTTAAATATATCATTTCTAAGAAAAAAGGTCAATATATCCAAGATTCCTGTTATGTATCAAGACTTAAACTGATCTTTAGTGCATGATCCACTTGTTTTAGGAATGTACAATTTAAATGGCATACCTTTTCTCTTAAACGACTTTTATCGATTGTCCGGATCTGTTCTAACAAGATCACAGAATCTTTTTCTAATTCACATCTGTGGCAGTCGATTGGTACATGAGTCGGCAACTTTGCCTTGTTCATCTTACTTGTGATCGCTGCACAGATGATCGTTGGACTATATTTATTTCCCGCATCATTTTGCAATACGATCACAGGACGGATACCGCCTTGTTCTGAACCAACAACCGGTCTTAAATCTGCATAAAATATATCGCCTCGCTTAATTACCATAAGCATAAACACTCTCCATTTCTTTTTAAATATTGTATGAAGAGTATTTACGATTCTTTCAAAAGTATTCCTTATTTTTCAAAATATTCTGTTTCTTTCATCTCTCCGTTTCGAATGTATACTCGTGGAACACGTTTCCCAATCCCACAGACAAATTCATAATTAAAAGATCCTGCTTCATTTGCAACTTCTTCTACGGTCAACATTTTATTGCCATCGTGTCCGACTAAAGTTACTTCATCCATCACAGATACACCTTCAATATCTGTCACGTCAACCATAAACTGATCCATACAGATTCTTCCAATGATCGGTGCATACTGCCCACGGATCAATACTTTTCCTTTGGAAGAGAGTGATCTTGGGTATCCGTCTGCATATCCTACTGGGATAGTTGCGATCTTTGTCTTCTTATCAGTTACATATGTGTGATTGTAACTGATTCCTTCTCCTGCTTCCACTTCTTTGATATATACAATGTGTGTCTTTAATTCCATTGCTGGTCTTAAATCCAATACATCTTTTGAAACTTCTTCTGATGGATATAATCCATAAGTAATGATTCCTGAACGTACCATATCTTTTCTAAATCCATCCAGATCAATGATCGATGCACTGTTTGATACGTGTTTGATCGGAATATAAATATCTCTTTCCTCAAGCCACGTAATAAACTGATCATATTTTCGTTCCTGCTCATAAGTTTCTGTTTTATCCGCCTCGTCTGCACATGCGAAATGTGTAAAGATTCCTTGAATCTTGATATTTGGTAATTTGGCGATCTTCTCTATGATATCTACAGATTCTTTGGTTGGTTTAAATCCGATACGGTTCATTCCTGTATCCAGTTTGATATGAATCTTCGCATCTTTGCCTAGTGCCTGCGCGATCTTTGATAAGGACTCTGCCATCTCATAGCAGAATACGGTTGGCTCGATCTCATACTGAATCAATGAGCTGTACTGATATTCTGATGTGTATCCTAAAATCAAGATTGGCTGTCTGATTCCATTGTTTCGAAGTGTGATCCCTTCTTCTAGGATTGCAACGGCAAATGCATCAACTCCGATCTTATTTAATTCTTTTGCAATTGGAACTGCTCCGTGTCCGTATCCGTCAGCTTTGATCACTGGCATTACTTTCACACCTTCTCCAACTACATGTTTTACTTCTCTTATATTATGACAGATTGCATCCAGATCAATAACTGCATGCACTCTATAGTACTGGTTCATAATTTCCTCCTGTAACGTCCTTTATATGAGCAATAATATCTGATGCGATCATGCTGTAAGCGCCCAGATCATGCTTTGCATGATCTCCTGCAAGACCGTGAAGATAAACTCCGTGAACTGCTGCCTCATGAACAGATAATCCTTCCCCCAAAAGGCCTGTGATCATTCCCGCAAGAACATCTCCACTTCCTCCAGTCGCCATTCCATCATTTCCGCTTTGATTAATATACACCAAATCATCTTCTCGTGCAACGATAGTTGTTGCATCTTTTAAAACAGCTGTACAATGATATTTCTCTGCAAGATCTTGTGCACTCTGACATAGATCTTCTTTGATCTGTGTGATATCACATGACATCAATCTTGCTGCCTCCATCAAATGTGGAGTCATGATCGTCCCATATGGATATTCAATTTTCATGTTAAATCTACTGATTATATTTAATCCGTCTGCATCAATGACCAATGGTTTTTTCCCTTTTTTCAAAACCATCTCTAACATTTCTTTCATTTCTTCACTGACACCAACTCCTGGGCCAAACAAGATACAATCACACCATTCTAAAGATTCTTCTAAATCTTTTCGTTCTCCAAATAAAATTTCTGGAAGTCTTGTCTGTAAAATCTGACGATTTCCAGCATCAGAAAGCACTTTCACAAGTCCTGCACCCATCCGAAGTACTGCTTCTGCTGCAAAACATGCAGCTCCTGACATTGTTTCATTTCCAGCAATGATCAAAATCTTCCCATAGCTTCCTTTATTGGAATATGCTTTTCTTTCTGGCATTAAATGATCACTTTCCTCTAATATATATCCTGTCGCATACTTTTTGATCGTCTGGTTATGAAATCCTATGGATACCAGTTTAATATCTCCACAATATTCTCGTCCTGGATATAATAAATGACCTCTTTTATATCCACCAAATGTAACTGTTGATGACGCATGCACTGCACATCCAAGAATCTTTCCACTATCTCCACTGATTCCAGATGGAATATCAATTGCGATCACAGGCTTACCACATGCATTGATCCGTTCAATGACTTCTTTATAAACACCACCAACTTCTCTAGAAAGTCCAACTCCAAAAATCCCTTCGATCAAAAGATCATATTCATGAAAATTTACATCTTCACAATCTATCGGAAAATAGCCTAGATTCTTAAGTATCTGAAGCTGTAATTTCAGATCCGCTGAAGCTTTTTCTATATTACCAACGATCATATAATCCACTAAATAATCCTGCTCCAACAAAATTCTCGTACAAGCAAGTGCATCTCCTCCATTATTGCCAATTCCTGAAATGATCAATATCCTCTGTGAATGATCTGCTATCTGTGCAGCCTTATCTGCAACTGCTTTAGATGCTCTTTCCATCAATACAAGTCCCGGAATTCCTATTCCATGAATCGTCTCATGATCGACCGTTTGCATCTCCTGATTCTTTAATACATATCTCATACGCATTCTCCTATCGCAAAAGCTTGTGCAAATTCTCTTGTATTCGTGATCGATACATGAATTCTTGAAACTTGTTTATCTTTTGCTATCTCTTTCGCCTTTCCATATAATTTGACATATGGCGCACCTGATTCATTTCTCAACACTTCAATCTCATATGGTTCCACACCGAAAAAGCCGGTTCCAAATACTTTGGAAACGGCTTCTTTTACAGCAAAATTGCCAGCTAAAGTCGTAGCATTGTCTTTTGCATATGCTAATTCAGTTGTCGTAAAAATTCTTGAAAGATGTCTTCCTCGAAGAATCATCTCTTCTATCCGGTATATCTCTACGAGATCTGTTCCTATTCCAGCAATCATCTTCTTACCTGCTATTCGTTCTCACTCTCTTCACGGTTGTGGACATTGTATGTTAATGTCATCAGACTTTCTGCTAAATGTACATTCTCTACTGTAACATTATCTGGTAAATGAAGATCGATCGGTGCAAAATTCCAGAATCCTTTAATTCCCCATTCTGCCATCTTCTTTGCGATCGCAGGTGCCTGATCCTTCGGAATTGTCAGTGCAGCGATCTTAATTCCATGTGTTTTGATAAAGTTCTCTAGTTCATCTGTATCAAGAACTTTCACTCCACGGACAGAAATTCCGATCAGCTTTGGATTCACATCAAAAAGTGCCATGACTTTGTATCCATAATCTTCATTAAAAGACTGATAATTCGCAAGGGCCTGTCCAAGATTTCCGGCTCCAACAATAATCATGTCATTTCTCTTATCCAGACCTAAGATCTTACCAATCTCTGTATACAGATTATCTACATTATATCCGTATCCCTGCTGCCCAAATCCACCAAAATTGTTAAGGTCCTGACGAATCTGCGATGCTGTTACCATCATCTGTTCACTTAATTCTTTTGAAGAGATTCTTGTAATATTCTTCGCTTTTAGCGCTCCTAAATATCTGAAATACCTAGGAAGTCGCTTGATAACTGCTGAGGAAATATTCTTATCTGAGTTTGCCATTTTATTCCTCCAAAATCTTTATTTCGCTTATAATTATATAAGATTGTCTAATAACTGTCAATCTTTCCGTCATGAAAATATTTCATTTTTTCAAAAAATATGGTATTCTGAGAAATAATGTCTATAATAAAAAATTTGAAAGGGGTATCTTAATGATATTATCATGCCAGAATATCTGCAAAACATTTGTCGAAAAACCAGTCTTGCAGAATATCTCATTTCACTTAAATGAAAACGACCGGCTGGCGATCATCGGATATAACGGTGCCGGAAAATCGACACTTTTAAAAATATTGATTGGTGAAATCTCTTATGATGAAGGTGAAATTTCTTTAAAGAAAGACGCAAGCATTGGCTATCTTGCCCAACATCAAGATCATACATTCCACCATACAATTTTTGATGAACTTCTTTCCGTCAAAAAAGAAGTCATTGAATTAGATGAACAGATGCGTACCTATGAACAGGAAATGAAACATCTGACCGGTGATGCACTAGAACAAAAAATGAACCAGTATACAAATGCGACTCATAGATTTGAGCAATTAAATGGTTTTGCATACAAAAGTGAGATCACAGGAATCTTAAAAGGACTTGGCTTTTCTGAAGAAGATTTCACAAAAGAGATCAACACTTTATCTGGAGGTCAAAGAACTCGTGTTGCTCTTGGTAAGTTACTGCTTAAAAATCCTGATATTCTGCTTCTTGACGAACCAACAAACCACTTGGATGTTGATTCCATAAGGTGGCTTGAAAATTACCTGTCTCATTACAAAGGAGCTGTGATCATCGTATCTCATGACCGCTATTTTCTTGATAAGATTGTCAATAAGGTCATGGAGATCGACCAAGGACACTCCATGCTGTTTGATGGAAATTATACAACATTTATCGAAAAACGTGATCAGATCAAAGCAATCCGTTTAAAAGAATACAAAAATCAGCAACAAGAGATCAAACATCAACAAGAAGTTATCAAAAAATTAAAACAGTTCAATCGTGAAAAATCAATCAAACGGGCAGAAAGCCGTGAAAAAGCTTTAAATAAGATTGATGTATTGGAGAAACCTACGGAATATAATGCTGATATGCGTCTTAGCATTGAACCAGAGATCATCAGTGGGAATGATGTTCTGACTTTAAAAGATGTATCCAAATCTTTTGGAAACAAATCATTATTCCATGGATTAAGTGCTGATATTTTTCGTGAAGAACGCGTTGCCCTGATCGGACCAAACGGAACTGGTAAAACAACACTGTTAAAGATCATTTGCAAAAAGATCAGCAATAATGGCGGTACGATCAGCCTTGGAGCTGGAGTTTCCATTGGATACTATGACCAGGCACAAGATAACTTAGATGATTCCAAAACAATTTTTGATGAAATTTCAGATGCTTATCCAGATCTTAATAACACAAAGATCCGCAATACTTTGGCTGCATTTTTATTTTATGGAGAAGACGTTTTCCGCCCGATTTCCTCTTTAAGCGGTGGAGAAAAAGGACGTGTTTCTCTTGCAAAATTAATGCTGTCTCATGCGAATTTTCTGATTCTTGATGAGCCTACAAACCATTTAGATATTCAGTCTAAGGAGATTCTGGAATCTGCAATGAATGCTTATACTGGAACGATCCTTTATGTTTCACATGATCGTTATTTTATCAATAAAACTGCAACACGAATCTTGGAAATCTCTGATCATGGATTAACTTCTTATCCTGGAAATTATCAGGATTATATTGCTCAGAAGGAAAAAGAAAAGGCATCTCTTACTTCTTCTACTGCTTCCTCCGTTTCTGTTGATACAGAATCCAAACTCGATTGGAAACAACAAAAAGAAGAACAAGCCAAACAGAGAAAAAAAGAAAATCGTCTTAAAAAAGTCGAAGAGCAGATCACAGAGTTGGAAACGAAACAAGAAGAACTTTCAGAAGCTATGTCTTTACCTGAAAATGCTTCTGATCCTGCGAAATTAATGGAACTTAGCAATGAGCAGGCTTCCATCGCTTCTTCTTTGGAAGAACTTTATGAAGAATGGGAAACTCTTTGCTAATTTGTAAAAAAACATATATAATAGTAACGTTAACCGTATTGAAAAACAGGAGGTTTTTATGAAATTAATATCCTTTGTTGTACCTTGCTACAACTCTCAGGAATATATGAGACACTGCATTGACACCTTATTACCAGGTGGTGATCAGGTAGAGATTCTGATCGTTAATGACGGATCTTCCGATAACACTGCTGCGATCGCAGATGAATATGAAAAAAAATATCCTGACATCTGCCGTGCAATTCACCAGGAAAATAAAGGGCATGGTGGTGCAGTGAATACAGGAATCAAAAATGCCACGGGTATTTACCTGAAAGTTGTTGATAGTGATGACTGGGTAAATGAATATGCTTATGGAGAAATCCTTGATACTCTTGCGAATTTCTACAAACAGGGAACTGTCCTTGATATGCTGCTTTCTAACTATGTATACGAAAAACAAGGAGCCAAGAAAAAAACTGTTATTCATTATCGTCATGCAATTCCAAAAGATCAGATCTTTTGCTGGGATGATGTTGGACGTTTCCCTGTCAGCCAGTATATTTTAATGCATTCTGTCATTTATCGTACTGCACTGCTTCGTGAATGCGATCTAGAGCTTCCAGAGCATACATTCTATGTGGATAATATTTATGTATTCAAACCTCTTCCATATGTAAAAACAATGTATTATCTGGATGTTAACTTCTATCGTTATTTCATTGGACGTGATGATCAGTCTGTCAATGAGACAAATATGATCAAACGTATCGACCAGCAGTTTAAAGTTACTTATATCATGATTGATTATATGACTCAGTTTAATCTTGTAAGTAAGCCATTAGAACGTTATATGAGACATTATCTTTCCATTATCATGTGTATTTCTTCCGTGATCTCTGTAAAATCTGGACAGAAAGAGCATTTAAAGATGCGAAAAGAATTATGGAAATATTTATATGATAGTGACAAACGTCTGTATCGTAAGATCCGTCATAATATTACAAGTTGTGCAGTAAATCTGCCTGGATATGTTGGAAGAAAAGCTACGATTGCTATGTATAAAGCAGCTCGTAGATTTATCGGATTTAACTAAATATTTTTACATTAAAAGGTCCTGCAGAGGGCCTTTTTCTTGTTCCCCTCATCTTTTATTCTGCGTATTCTAATAATATAAAGTATGAAAGGCAACTTTCCATGCAGATTTCTGTTTCAAAACAAATCCATGCTGATCTTGCCCATCAGCATGGTTTTCTTGGAGAAGGTATCGGTATTGCCTATCTTGATACTGGCCTTTTCCCACATAAAGATTTCTCTCCGCATTCCACACGGATCGCCAAATTTGTAGATTTTGTTCATTCCAAATCTTTCAGCTATGACGATAATGGACATGGGACTCATATTACCGGCATCGCAGCTTCCTCTGCAACATTTGGTTCCGATTATTTGGGGATTGCTCCAAAATCCCATATCGTTTCTTTAAAAGTACTGGATGCCTCAGGGAACGGTGTTCAAAGCGCCTTCTTACAGGGTCTTGACTGGATTCATGAGTATCATCGCTCCTATCAGATCCGTATCGTTAACATCTCAATAGGAAGTCCTGGTTCCGAGGATAGTTCAGCCTCCAAAGAACTATTAAAACATGTCAACGCCCTATGGGATGATGGTCTTGTTGTTTGTATTGCCGGCGGAAACCATGGTCCAAAACCATACAGTATTTCAATTCCTGGAAATAGTCCAAAAATCATCACTGTTGGTTCCAGCGACGATAATTTTCAAATGATCGGAAGAAAACACTTCTCTTCAGGATATTCCGGACGCGGTCCCACAACATCCTGCGTTATGAAGCCGGATGTTGTTGCCCCTGGAACAAATATTTTTTCGTGTTCCTTAAATAACCGCTATACTATCAAAAGTGGTACTTCCATGGCAACCCCTGTCGTCTCTGGTTCTTTTGCTCTCCTGCTCGAAAAATATCCTTTTTACACCAATAAGGATATAAAAATGAAACTGCGAAAAAACTGCGACAAATTAAAAACCCCCAGACACCATCAGGGCTGGGGGCAGATCAATCTAAAAAAATTAATGGATCTTTGATAAACTTGTATCCTTAAACTTCCTCGTCAAATAAAAATTCACATAAGACCTGATTACTGACTAAGGTACCATCTTGCGTCAGAAAAACTCGGTCTCCTTCTTCTTTCATCATGCCTTGTTTCATGGATTCTATCAATGGCTTTCCATAGACAGAATCCATGGAGCAACCAAAACGTTCTATAAACTCTTTCTTCGAAATGCCTTTCGTCTTTCGAAGTCCAAGAAACATAAATTCTTCCATCTGTTCATAAACTGATAACGAACGGGCTCCTTCATATGCATCTCCGAACGATTGAATCTCTAAATAGTCTTTCATATCGTAGGGATTCTCAAAACGTTTCTCATCCAGATACGAAGAGGCATTAAGCCCCACTCCCAAATACGGAATATGGGACCAATACCCAAGATTATGTCTGCTTTCAAAACCTGGCTTTGCATAATTTGAAATCTCATATTTGTCGTAACCATATTCGTTTAAAATCTTTTCTGTCATTCGATACATTAAAACTTCATCTTCTTCTGATGGAAGAAGTTCCTCTAACTTGTTATCTTCGTAAAAAGGTGTTCCCTCTTCAATGATCAGACTATACGCAGAAATATGTTCTGGAGAAAGTTTAGCTATTTTTCTTAAATTCTCTTCATAAGAAGTTAATGTTTGTTTCGGCACCGCACTCATCAAGTCAACATTGATGTTCAAAAATCCAGCTTGTCTTGCCCAGTCGAAACTTTGTAAAAATTCTTCATAGGTATGAATTCTTCCCAGATACTCCAACTCTTCTTTCACTGTTGACTGCAATCCAAAACTAATCCTGTTGATCCCATTTTCCCTATATGTACATAGTTTTTTTAAATCTACTGTTCCTGGATTCGCTTCAATCGTAATCTCAGCATCCTCACAAATATGAAAATGTTCAAATATAGTTTCACAAATCATTTGAATATCTTCTCTTCTAAGATATGATGGCGTTCCGCCTCCAATAAAGACGGTTACAACGTCTCGTGCTGCTAATTTCTTTCCCCAGAAAATCAGTTCTTCTTTTAGTTTCCCCAGGTATGCATGGATTGTTTCCTCCTCTGCCCGAAAGGAACAGAAATCACAATATCTGCACTTACTTTTACAAAATGGAATATGAATATAAAGCTCGATCGTATTAGTCTTCATCTAACTTCAGAACACTCATGAATGCTTCCTGTGGAATTTCAACATTTCCTACCTGACGCATTCGTTTCTTTCCTTTCTTCTGTTTCTCTAACAGCTTTCTCTTACGGGAGATATCTCCACCGTAACATTTGGCAAGAACGTCTTTTCTCATTGCTTTGACAGTTTCTCTTGCAATGACTTTACTTCCAATCGCTGCCTGAATCGGTACTTCAAACATATGTCTTGGAATTTCTTCTTTTAATTTTGTACACATCTTACGTCCACGCTCATACGCGGTATCTTCATGTACAATAAAAGAAAGCGCATCAACTTCTTCTTTGTTGATCAAAATGTCTAATTTTACAAGTCTTGATGTCTGATATCCTTTCATTTCGTAATCTAAGGATGCATAACCTCTGGAACGTGATTTTAATGCATCAAAGAAATCATAAATGATTTCATTTAATGGAAGTTCATAACGAAGTAATGCCCTTGTCTCTTCCATATACTCCATTCCAAGATATACGCCTCGTCTTTCCTGGCATAATCCCATGATTGCTCCAACAAACTCAGAAGTTACCATGATCTCCGCTGTTACGATTGGTTCTTCCATATGGTCGATCTCGGATGGATCTGGAAGATTGGATGGATTCGTTAATTCGATCATACTTCCATCCGTCTTATATACGCGATAAATAACGCCTGGTGCTGTTGTTACAAGATCCAAGTTATATTCTCTCTCTAAACGTTCCTGAATGATCTCTAAATGCAATAATCCAAGAAATCCACATCTAAATCCAAATCCTAACGCAACGGATGTCTCTGCTTCAAATTGTAGTGCTGCATCATTTAACTGTAATTTTTCTAATGCATCTCTTAAATCCGGATATTTTGCTCCATCTGTTGGATATAGTCCGCAATATACCATAGGATTTACTTTTTTGTATCCTGGAAGTGGTTCAGCACATGGATCATCTGCATCTGTAATCGTATCACCAACTCTGGTTCCCTGTACATTTTTAAGGCTAGCTGTAACATATCCAACCATCCCTGCTGTCAGTTCATCACATGGATTGAATCTTCCTGCCCCAAATGTACCAACTTCTACAACTTCTGCACTCTCTCCAGTTGCCATCATCTTCATCTTTGTTCCGACTTTGATCGTTCCTTCTTTGATCCTTGTAAAGATGATAACTCCTTTATATGCATCATACATACTGTCAAAGATCAATCCTTGTAATGGTGCATTCTTATCGCCCTCTGGTGATGGAATCTTCTCTACGATCTGCTTTAATACCTGTTCTACATTTAGTCCGCTTTTTGCAGAAATCTGAGGTGCATCTTCTGCATCGATTCCGATCACATCTTCAATTTCTGCTTTAACACGCTCTGGATCTGCACTTGGAAGATCGATCTTGTTGATAACCGGCATAACTTCTAAGTCGTGATCAATCGCAAGATAAACATTTGCCAATGTCTGTGCCTCTATTCCCTGTGCAGCATCGACAACAAGGATTGCTCCCTCACATGCTGCAAGACTTCGTGATACTTCATAATTAAAGTCCACGTGTCCCGGTGTATCGATCAAGTTAAAAATATATTCTTCCCCATCGTCAGCTTTATAAACAATTCGTACTGCCTGCGATTTGATCGTAATCCCACGTTCTCTTTCAAGATCCATGTTATCAAGAACCTGCTCCTGCATCTCTCGATCCGTTAATGTTCCTGTCATCTGAATGATTCGATCTGCTAATGTTGATTTTCCGTGATCTATATGTGCGATAATACAAAAATTTCGTATTTTACTCTGATCTATTGCCATAAGTTCCTCCTAATTATATTTCAAGTACATATGTCTTTTCAGACACTCCATTTTAGTATAACACATTATTTAATAATTCAGCAAGTAAACTCATAGACGCTTTTGCTTCTGATAACGTATTATTCTGCGCACCAACTTCCACTAACAAGCTTCTTCCTCTGTAGTGCAGATTATAACGATATCCTTTTACGTAAATTTTTCGTGTAAATCCAGGGTATTTCAAAGCAGCCTGTGCTTGCAATTGTAGGCTGAACGCAAGATTTGTCTGCTTATTTGGATTCTTTAAATATTTGATATTTCCATTTGTTGCTGTACGGCTCATTCCATTAAAAAACATGATCTGCGCCATTCTCTTTCCATTTTGTCTCGTCACAAGCTTTGTCGATTCATTGACTCCATCCCTGTGCAGATCGATCACAACCTGAATGGATGGATATTTTTTTAGATTCTTTTCAATTGCAGTTGCTGCATAATTATAAGCCTTGGATCGCTCCTCTTTTCCGTTTTTTACATCGTAAATGTTACGATCATGTACAACCTTGATATTTTTTTGCTCCAATCTCTTCGTTAAAATATCTCCAACACCGATCACAGTATCTGATTTTCTTCCTTTCCTGCTGCCACGGTATGCCTCACTCCCATGTGTATGATAAATTAAAATCTGCGGTTCATCAGATTTCCTTAATTTTAAGTTCGTGTTTAATAAAACTTTTCCATTTAACTCATTTTCTGTCGCCATTGTCGTACTGTCGATCTGATAAATATATTTTCTTAAATATTTTGAATTTTCCCATTTTTTTGCATGAAACAACTTTTCTTCTTTTTTTACCTCCTCTACCACCTCATCCGTTGTTTCATCATCCTGAAAATAATAATCTTGCTGTACTAGATCTTCTTCTTTTTTATCCTTATAATCTGTGCGATATTGTAAGATTGGTACTGTTTCCTGATAATACATACAGACCATGTCCGATAGAATATTTCCCGAAAATGTCACTTCCTTCTTAGATACTGCCGGAAAAAATCCTGCCATGATTCCATGATAATAATGATCCATGAATTCTAAAACCATTCCCTGCGCATTGATCTTCTGACTAAAAAAAATGATCAGAAAACAACCGATCGTAATACTCAATATCCATCTCTTTCTTTTCTCCATACTTTCATTGTATTCATTCATATTTTAATTATGCAGTAAATGATTGATTCCTTCAGATATCGTATAACTGATCCGTTTCATAGATTCATCAATATTTTTTGGTGTAACATGCATGGAAATAAATTCTTCATCAATATTTTCAGAAACATTTTCCAGAGATTTTTCTCCAAAAACATCATGAATGATCGCTGGAACAGAAATTACCGTTGGAACACCAATTGCAAGAACTGGAACACCGATCGTATGCTGTGTAATCTCATTCCTATGGTTTCCAACACCTGAACCCGGTGCAATTCCCGTATCGCTGATCTGAATCGTTTTATTTAATCTGCTATAACTTCTGGCCGCCAGAGCATCGATCACGATAACAACATCTGGTTTTATCCGGTCTGCTAATGATTCTAAAATCTCACTTGTCTCAATTCCCGTCTGTGCCATAACCCCCGGTGCGATCGCACTTAGTTCAAATTGATAATTTCCAATCCCCTCTTTTTGCAAATGTCTTGTAATATATAGATTGTTCACAACTTTAGGCCCTAACGAATCCGCTGTCACACCAGCATTTCCAAGTCCTGCGATCAGTATTTTTTTCTTTTTGTTTAACATTTCCTTTAAATTTAAAAACAATGCTTCACTCATTTCTTTATGAAAACTACCATCGTTTGTTGACAGATCTTTCGCTTCGATCGTAATATAGGTTCCCTTTGGTTTTCCTAAAGAGTCCTCCCCTTTTTTGTTTTTGATGATGATCTTTGTTTCTTTTATATGATTCGTTGTATCAATTCTTGTCTTTACGATAATTCCTGACTGTGCAGAGCCAATATTCTTCTCTTCTTTTAATTCCAGTGCCAGATCTGTACGATTTTGCATTGATTTTGCCTCCTTTTTTCTCTAGTATGTGATTGTTTTTAAAAAAATATTACATTTTTTCCCCAAAGATATTGACAAATTCAATCATTTTCTATAAGATATAACAGTATGTTTTGTGTATAGCTAACCGTGTCTCGCTATAGACAAGATTCAAGAAAAGAAAGAAATTTAAGTTATCATATTGGAGGTGCCCACTTTGGCAAATATTAAATCAGCAAAAAAAAGAATCAAAGTTATCAACACAAAAACAGAAAGAAATAAAGCAATCAAAACTAAAGTTAAAACATATATCAAAAAAGTAGAAGCAGCAATCGCAGCTAACGATAAAGCAGCAGCTTCTGAAGCTTTAACAGCTTGCATTTCTGAAATCAGCAAAGCTACTTCTAAAGGAATCTTCCACAAGAATACAGCTTCTAGAAAGATTGCTCGTTTATCTAAAGCCGTTAACGCTATTGCTTAATCAGATATCAAGAAACGAATTTTAATAAAATTAACCCGAAAAAAAGAAGCCACCGTCAGGCTTCTTTTTTTTCATCATTTTTATTATACTAGACTTCTTCTATCTTAAATTGATTGATTTATTTCTGACTGAACTGGATCAACAATAGTTCTACCCCAACTCTGTCGCTGATCTTTCCTGTTTTAATTGATTCATCAGTTTTTGCACATGCTTCGATCATATCTCTGAGTGTATCCATTGAAAACATTTTCGCTTGATCTTTTAACTTTCCTGCAACAAATGCTGGAACTTTCATCTGCTTTGCGATCATCCCATTGCTCTTTCCAAGACAATCTAAATCTTTCACCTGAAGTAGCTGATTACACTGTCTGACTAACAATGCCAGAATTCCAAATGGTGATTCCTTTAACTCGATCAGATCATAATATAGTGTCAATACTTTTTCTCTTTGCTTTCTCGCAATTGCCTCAAGCATCACAAAGATCTGATTTGTCGTCTGAGAAGATGTCAACTCTTCCAGATCACGGATCGTAATTTCTTCTCTCTCTCCAACATAGGAGATCAATTTCTCTAATTCATTTTTTAAAGTATACATATCAGATCCACAGCGATATAAAAAACTTCGCATCGTTGCAGATGACATCTGTTTTCCTTCTTTCTTAAGCAATGAGATCAGCCATCTGGATAATTCTTTATCTCCAGCAGATTCAAAACATACCGCATGTCCTTCCTTCGAAAGAAATTTATAAATCTTTGAACGCTTATCTACACTATCTTCTATAAAAAGCACAACACTTGTATCCGAGGCTTCCTTTAATCCTTCAATAAACGTATCATCACTTTTCTTTCCAAGTCCTGTTTCATCCAAGATCAAAAACCTATGATCACTAAAAAACGGCAGTGTTTTAGCAAGTTCAACAATCTCTATCGCATCAGCCCTTTTTCCTTCAAAATAAGAATAGTTCATCGTATCATCTTCTGAAACTAATGCTTTCTTTAACTGGTTTTTCATCTGGGAGATCATATATTTTTCTTCCCCGTAGAATAGATAAAAACGTTCGTATGTATTTGTCTTGATATCTTCTAATATTTTCTTCATATTCTTTGCATCTCTTTCTATAGCTTTTGATAGTATACCTTTTTTTTTGAAGATTTTCAACCATCTCTTCTTTTGAAAAAAATAATCGCACCACTTCGATCTGTTCTATAAATCTTTGTGCGATATGTCTGTAGTCTGTGGATAGTTTCTAAATGTGGGTGTCCATATCTATTTTGTTTTCCACAAGAGATGACCGTCTGTTTCGGCTGAACCTTTTGTAAAAATTCATTACTCGTGGAATTTTTTGACCCATGATGTGCTGCTTTTAATATATCTGCTCTTTCCAATTCTTCTGATAATAGTTCTTCTTCGCCTTCTTTTTCCACATCTCCCGTTAACAGCACCCGATATCCAAGTATTTTTCCCTGCATTACCAACGATGCCACATTCTTTTCCATCTGACTGTTCTTTTGAGGATGCAACACTTTCAAACTTCCATCTTTTGTAGTGATCTGCCTTCCTCTTGAAAGATAAAAAATAGTTGTTCCTCGTTTCTTCGCTATACCTATGATCTTTTTCATTGTCTCATCTTTTGGAATCTCTGGAAGCCCAAGATACTTAATTTTCCCCATCTCAAGTAATTCCTTGATCCCAGAATAATGATCGATATCCATATGACTGATCACCGCAATCTGAATCTTCTGATACCCCAGATATTTCATATACGGAAGAATCCGATATCTTCCAACCTGATCTTCACTGCTGCTTCCACCATCAAATATGATCGCCCCAGACTTCGTATCTGCTACAAAACAATCTCCCTGCCCAACATCAAGAAATGCCAGACTCTTTCTTCTTGCCATTGGGATCCATATCAAAATGATCATGATAACATAAGCCAGACTGATCCTGATATGTCGATTTTGTCCATTTTTCTTCCATATCCACAATCCGGTCATAAAATAAAATAAGAGTACCCATAAAAATGGTACATGTCCGATCGTCAACATCCCATAAGACTGTCTGGAAATCCACAAAACCCCTTGGATCATCCATGAGATTGCTTCATGAAATACGGTATACGGCAAAAAAATCAAAAGAAAAGCTAAAGTAAAAGCACACGTTGCCAGTGGTACTGCTGCTACATTCGCAAGAAAAGAAAAAGCTGGAGCTTCATATTGAAAATATATGATCAATGGCAGCATCCCTATCTGGATAAAAATACAAAACGATAAAGATTCCTTCAACTTATAATATTTACCTTTCATCTTTGGTTTAACAAGTTGATAGATTGCGATCACAAAAACTGCTGTAAATGAATATAAAAAACCCGTATCATAGATTCTGTACGGACACATTATAAGTAAGACAATTCCTGCAAAAGCTCCTGCAGACATCATATCATAGTGTTCTCCTAATATCTCTGACAGGAAGTAAACACCCAACATCATCACTGCACGAAGTGACGATCCCGATCCACCTGTTAAAATACAATAAAACACTGCGCCTGTCATTCCTGCCAGTGAACCAACTACAAAATTTCCACACCACTTGCGAACCAATTTATATACCCTTCTTCCTGCCAACGATATATGAAGTCCTGATACCGCAAGTAAATGAATTAATCCACTTTCCTTAAAGTCATCTTTAACCTCATCACTCAGTCCATTTTTATCACCTATTAACATCCCCTTTAAGAAATCACTTACCTCATTTTTGTATTGAATTTCTAACTGATGTTTCATGTACTCTCTACATTGCAAGATCTTTTCCTGAAAATATATATTTTGATGTCCTTCGATCTCAATATTTTTCGAATATACATGATAGTAAATTCCTTTACTGAAATAATAATGTCTGCTTGAAAATTGGCCAGGGTTAGCTGTATCTTCCCATTCTTCTAATTCTCCTTGAAACCGAAGAATATCTCCTGGAATGATCTTTTCATCCTCGGGTGTATATAAAAGGATCTTCCCCTCCAAATCTTTATTTTTTAAAAGTACTGCTAACTTTCCCTTCTTTGTTTTCGATACTTCTAAAACTCTTCCCATTGTATATTCTGTTGCCTTTTCCTTTACCTGGATCAGATCAAGTTTCATGGAAGTCTTAAAACCTAACGATAATAAAATTCCTGCAAGTATCCCAACTACAACCCATCCATAACGCCTATCACTAAAAATCAAGGACGCCAACAGACAAATACCTGTCAATAGGTAAAAAGCCGCTGTCATGGACATAATATTCCATACAACGGCTGTTCCGGATAACACTCCGGCAAATATAAGAACCATCGGTCTTTGTTTCATAAATTATTTCATTGGCAACTTACCAAATACAAAACTATCTCTTCCAAGAGCACCAATTGCTGTACCATCTGTATCAAGCATTGGCTCTCCAGAAATTGAAAATGATACATAATTGATATCTTTTAACTGAGTCAGTGTATATACAATACCAGCACGGCAGATCAAATCTCTATTCTCTGAAATTCGTTTATACCCTGTCGAAAAATCAATCTCAACGATATTTGTATTCACTGATACACCATTGATCATAATTCTCTTTGGAATCACTGAGCGTATCTTATCACTCTTTGGAGTCTGTTGAAGTTTCTTTAATAAAATCTTCACTTTCTGCTGCTGATTCCCTTCAAGCTCCACATTTTCTTTCTTCATGATCAATTTCGTAACATCATTATTAGTATAGTAAATTGCTGTTCCTTTTTGATTGCCTTGGTCATTGGTTTCTTTTTTTGACCGGCATCCTGCCACTAAAGTCATCAAAGCCAGACAAAGCAAAAAGATCATGCATAATTTTCTTTTCTTCATCTCTTCCTCCTAGCCTTTATACTTTAATGGAATTCTAAGTGTAAATGTTGTTCCTTCACCAACCTTACTGTATAACTTAATCTCTCCATTATGAAGAGAAACAACGCTCTTTGTGATCGCTAATCCAAGTCCTGTGCCTCCAGTATCTCTTGATCTTGCTTTATCCACGCGATAAAAACGATCAAATACCTGATCCTGGCAATCCTCAGGAATTCCAACACCAGAATCTGCAACTTTCACATAAAAATACTTATGATCTGCATTCAGTGTCACGCGGATCCACCCATCATCTTTGTTATACTTGATACCATTCTCGATCAGATTCGTAAGCCCTAAAGACAACTTCACTTCATCAATCTCTGCTGTTACCGGACGGAAACTTTCAAAGATCAATTCGATATTACGCTGCAGAGCCAATGGTTTTAAACGCTTCATGATAATCTCCAACAATTCATTGATACTTACTGTTGTGATCTGAAGCTGCGCTGCTTTCTTGTCTAGTTTCACCAGAGATAACAGATCTGAAATGATCACGTTCTCACGGTCGATCTCAGCAACGATATCCTGCATGAATTCTCGATATAATTCAGCCGGAACCTGATCTCCCTGCTGAATTAAGGAATCTGCAAGAACTTTCATCGATGTCATTGGTGTCTTTAACTCATGCGATACATTCGATACAAACTCCTGTCTTGAATCTTCCAACGTCTGCATTCTTCCAAGAATCTCATTAAAACGCTGCACAATACTGCGTACTTCTAGGAATCCTGTCTCTTCAATGGATTCATCTTCATGACCAGCCGCAATAAAATCAACATCTCTCTGAATCTTCTTTAAATCTCTCGTCAGCAGATAACTAATGATCATTGCCATTGATAATCCACAGATGATACATGCTACCAGCAGCATATTCCTGCGATGCTCCATCTCCGTAACTGCTCCCATCATATCCTCAGATGGCACAGTCGCCTGCACAGCTCCCAGGATATGATTCTGCTTTCCAGCTTTTGATACGATCGGAACCATCACTTCGATATACTTTCCACTCTCTGATACAATCCTTGTCTTCTTTCCATCCATAACATCCAATACATTATCATTTAAAAAGAATCTAGACTGAAAATCTGTATGAGTATCCTTGATGATCTTATAATTATTCTTAATTACGATGATCCGCCCATTCATACTTGCTGCAAGTTCATCAATCTGATTAGAAAGAGAGTTGGAGCCATCATCTAAATGAAAATCGACTCCAACTACCTGATCACCAAGCCAGCTACACTGACTGACCACACTATCCACTTTCTGGTCATATGTTTTCTGACGATATCCATCATTTAACAACTTACTAAATAAAACTGATATCAATGTCGTCAGAAGGAAAACTGACAAGAAAATAAAGAACTGCATACTATGTAAAAAGGCAAATCTGTTCTTCTTAGGACTGAAAATAGTAACCTACCCCCCACTTTGTATGTACATAGTCCGGTACTCCCGGATTCACTTCGATCTTCTCTCTCAATCTTCGGATATGCACGTCAACCGTTCTTGCATCCCCCGGATAATCATATCCCCATACTGTATTCAACAAATCCTCTCTGCTGTATACTTTGTTTGGATGAAATACCAGTAACTCTAACAAGTCAAATTCTTTCGCTGTCAGGTTCACTTCTTTGCCATGAATATGCACTCTGCGGCTTTCGCAGTCAATCTTTAAACCTCTGCATTCTACAACCTTTGCTGATTCTTCTTCTTTCACATCGTGATGTGCGCTTCGACGTAAGATTGCTTTGATCCTTGCCTTTACTTCCAGAATATTAAATGGCTTTGTGATATAATCATCTGCCCCATATTCAAGGCCAAGAATCTTATCCATATCTTCTCCCTTAGCCGTCAACATAATGATCGGGACGCTAGAGAATTCACGAATTGCCTGACAAACCTCAAACCCAGTCAGTCCTGGAAGCATTACGTCAAGGAGAATAATATCATATTGATTCTCTTTGGCTTTCTCTAATGCTTCTTCTCCATCATAAGCACAATCTACTTGCATCTCATCTTGTTCCAGACTGAATTTGATGCCCTTCACAATTAGTTTTTCATCATCAACAACTAAGACCTTCCTCATTTTTCCACCTCTAAAATTATATTGTTATCTTGTCTTTGATCTTATGATATATCCCCTCTTTAATTCCCTGAATCTTCATAATATCTGAAATATCAGAAAAAGGGCCATGTTCCTCTCGATAAGAGATAATATCAGAAGCCTTCGCTTCCCCTATCCCTGAAAGCGTCATCAACTCCTTGACACCTGCAGTATTGATATTGATCTTTCCAGAGGAAGATTGCACTGCTTTGGAATCAGATCCTTCATTCTTCGCTGTCTGTTTCTTTGACGGAATCGTTATCTGCTGCCCGTCTTTCATCTTCTCTGCCTGATTAATACTCTCTGCTGAAGCCTTCTTAGTTAGTCCACCAGCTGCTTTCACAGCAGAAACAATACGTTCACCTTTCGAAAAACGATAAACTCCTGGATGTTTTACTTCTCCACATACATAGACATAAATAGTTTCCTTAGAAGAAGACTTCTCAGCCGTTGTCTTTGTCTCCTTCTTTGGTTCTATCGATACTTCCTTCCTGCGGCTACATCCAATGGACATCATAAAAACCATCAGCAAAATGGTTATCACTTTAACTCTTCTAAACAACATAAACCTCCCGGTCTTATACAAAGAGTCTGGAACATGTAAATCTAACTTCTATTTTAGCGAAAATTATAATACTTTACAAGAGATATTTATGATTTCCATTTAAATATTATCAATCCTGTGACAAACAAAACCACTCCTAAAAGCTTTACCCATGCAAAAGCTGTTTTTTCCACACCAAACAGACCGAAAACCTCGATCAGATAGGAAACAACACTTTGTGATGCGACGATCAGCATTGCTGACTGTGCAGGTCCTAAACTTGCCACACTTTTGATCACTGTAAATGTGATCGCAGCTCCGATCACTCCTCCTAATAAAAGGTATCTTGGGCTGACCTTTAAAAGCATCGTAAAACTTTGCTCCCTCTCAGCGATCAACCAGATCAACAAACATGCGAGAAATCCTGTTGCCTGTACAAATGTACTCGTTGTCCATGTACTGCTTTGTTTAGTTACTTCTGTGTTAAATACACCTTGAATACTCATTAAAGCTCCTGAAATCAATGCAATGATCAATCCAAACATATAAAAACCTCCATGAAAAACTATCTTTTTACGGATAGTTTTTCCATAGAGGTCTTTTTTATACATTCTATGCGATACAGTCTTCTAAAATAGAAATCATCTCATCTACATGTTCTTTTTCAATCACAAGCGGCGGTACAAAACGAATGACATTATTTCCTGCAGAAATTATAATCAATCCTTTCTCCAGTGCTTTCTTAACGATATCTCCAACTGGATGATCTGTATCAAATTCAAGTCCTTGCATTAATGCAATTCCACGATGTCCTGTGATACAGTCATATCTCTCTTTTAACTCTTCTAATTTATCCCACAGGTAAGCTCCGATTTCTTTTGCATGTTCTGGAACCTGTAACTTCTCAAACTGGTCAAATACTGCATTGATCGCCGCTGCTGCGAATGGATTTCCACCATAAGTTGTTCCATGATCACCTGGTACTAAAGCCCCATCAGCCTTTTCACCTACAACAAACGCCCCAACAGGAACACCACATCCAAGCGCTTTTGCAAGTGTTAAGACATCCGGTTTTACTCCATAAAGATCATGTGCAAACAAAGATCCACAGCGCCCCATTCCACACTGAATCTCATCAAAGATCAGTAAGATATCTTTCTCATCGCAGACTTTACGAAGTCCCTCTAAGAATTCTTTATCCGCTGGGAAAATTCCACCTTCACCCTGAACAACTTCACATATGATTCCACAAGTTTTATCTGTGATCTTTGATACAACATCTTCTAAGTTATTGAATTCTGCAAATACAGCACGAAATTCTTTTGGAACAAATCCATCCTGATAATGACTGTTACCAGTCACTGATAAAGCTCCCTGGCTTCTTCCGTGGAATGAATGATTCATTGCGATAAATTCATAATCTTTGGAATCGTCTTTATTATATGCATATTTTCTTGCAACTTTTAACGCACCTTCGATTGCTTCTGTTCCACTGTTTGTAAAGAAGACTTTTTTAAGCCCTGAAGCATCGACGATCTTCTTTGCAGCTTCTACTGCTGGAATATTGTAATATAAGTTTGATGTATGGATCAATTTATCAATCTGGTCTTTTAATGCCTGATTGTATGCTTCATTTCCATATCCTAATGCAAATACAGCAATTCCTGCACCAAAATCCAGATATTTCTTCTGGTCAGCATCATATAAATAGACACCTTCCCCTTTTTCTAATACAACTGGAAAACGATTGTATGTCTTTAAGATATACTGTTCTCCCTGCTCAATATATTCCTGCTGAGTTTTCATCTTAACATCCTTCCTCATCTTCTTCGTTGAATAATGGTTTATCAAATAATGGTTCTTTTAAGATGGCTGTTCCAATACCTTTTTCTGTGAAGAATTCCAGTAACAGACAATTTGTTAAACGTCCGTCTAAGATATGGACTCTGGATACTCCACCTTCGATCGCTTCAATACAGTTCTTAAGTTTTGGAAGCATTCCTCCTCCAACAACTCCGTTATCGATAAATTCTTTTGCCTGTTTAAGATCCATCTCAGAGATCAATGTTGATTTATCTTCTGGATCTACGAATACCCCTTCGATATCAGTTAAGAATACCAGTTTTTCTGCATTCAATGCTTCTGCAACTGCACATGCTGTGTCATCCGCATTAATATTATATGGTTCATAGTTATCTCCTAAACCAATTGGGGAAATAACTGGTACAAAATCATCTTCGATTAATGCTTCAAGAAGTGTTGTATCGACACTCTTAACCTCACCGACATATCCAAGATCTTTTCCAGGCATTTCTTTTTTCTTTACACGGATCATTTCAGCATCTTTTCCAGAAAGACCTACGGCTTTAACCCCAACTTCTGCCATCATGGCCACCAGTTCCTGATTGACTTTAAATAATACCATTTCAGCAACTTCCATTGTCTCTTTATCTGTCACACGAAGTCCATGGTAAAATTCTGGTTCTTTTCCTGCCATACGAACCCATTTACTGATCTCTTTTCCACCACCATGTACGATGATCGGTTTCATACCTACTAGTTTTAATAGTGCAACATCTCTGATCACGCTTTTTTGAAGATTCTTGTCTTTCATAGCGCTTCCACCGTATTTTACAACAACGTAACAGTTATTGAAACGACGGATATATGGTAATGCCTCTGTTAATACTTTTGCTTTTTGTTTTGACTGCTCGATCAATTCGTTAATTTCATTTCTCATCTGTTCCATTGATTCTTCCTTTCATAGTTGTCTGCTTTTATGCCTTTTATTTTGTCGTCTATCTATAATAATCTTATTCTTATGATCGGTAATCTGCATTAATTGTTACATAATCGTGTGTCAGATCACATCCCCATGCAGTTGCTTCAAACACTCCATTATGAACATCAATATCTGCTGTCACTGCATCTGCAGATAATACTTTCGTTGCCTCATCTTCAGAATAATCTGTTGCAATTCCGTCTTTTACGATCTCGATCACACCATCCGCACTTTTTAAACTAATATCAACCTTGACTGGATCAAAATCAACTCCAGCATAACCAAGTGCACAAAGAATTCTTCCCCAGTTTGCATCTTTTCCGTAAATTGCTGCTTTTGTAAGACTTGATGTTACGACAGATTTGCTTAAGATCTTCGCATTTTCTTTGGAGTCTGCACCAGCTACATGAACTTCAAATAAACGTGTACATCCTTCTCCATCCCCTGCGATCTGTTTTGCAAGAGACTGGTTAACATATAATAATCCTTCTCTGAATGCTTCATAGTCTGCATCTTTTTCTGTAATTTCTTTATTTTCTGCCATTCCATTTGCAAATACAAAAACCGTATCATTTGTAGATGTATCTCCATCAACTGATACCATATTGAATGTATCTTCAATGAGTTCCCTCTGCAGTTCTAATAATAAAGCTTTATCGATTGCTGCATCTGTAGTGATAAATCCAAGCATTGTTCCCATGTTTGGGTGGATCATTCCAGAACCTTTGCACATACCTGCAATTGTAACTGTCTTTCCATTGATCTCTACTTCTACTGCCGCTTCTTTTGGTTTTGTATCGGTTGTAAGGATAGCCCAGGATGCATCTTCTTCACTTTGTCTGTCTGCTTTTAATTCTGGAACTAACTTCTTGATCCCTTCTTTGATCACATCCATTGGCAGCTGCTGTCCGATAACTCCTGTGGAACCTACGACAACTTCCTCTGGTTTAATATCTAACAATTTCGCTACTTCTTTTGCTTCTGTTACAACATTCTCATATCCTTGTGCACCCGTACATGCATTTGCAATTCCTGTATTAATTACCACTGCTCTGACTGCTTCTTGTTCTTCTACGATCTTCTTTCCCCATAAAACTGGAGCGGCTTTTACAATGTTCTTTGTAAATGTTCCTGCAATCTTTGCTGGCACTTCACTTACGATCATTGCCATGTCTTTGTTTGTCTTCCCTGATTTCACTCCGGCACGAAGTCCTGCACATTTAAAACCTTTTGGAGCTGTTACTCCGGCATTGATGATCTTCATAATTCTAGTCCTTCCTTACCAAAGCCCTATGGGAACATTGGTACTAATTCTAATCCTTCAGTTTCTTTTAATCCAAACATAAGATTCATGTTCTGTACGGCCTGTCCAGCTGCACCTTTTACAAGGTTGTCCATGGCACCCATCATGATAATACGGTTTGTACGTTTATCGATCTTAAAGTTGACATCCACATAGTTACTTCCCTCTACCCATCTTGTCTCAGGGCAGACATCTTTATCTAACACTCTGACGAATTTTTCATTCTTATAATAAGAGTCGTAGATTGCTTTCACTTCTTCGTAACTTACATCTTTCTTAAGTGTTGCATATGCTGTCACTAAAATTCCACGGTTCATTGGAATTAAGTGTGGTGTGAAGTTTAATAATACTTCTTCTCCAGATGCATAGCTTAACTGATCTTCGATCTCTGGCGTATGTCTGTGAGTTGCAACTCCATATGCTTTGATATTTTCATTTACTTCACAATATAAGTTATTGACTTTCGCACCACGTCCAGCTCCGGATGTTCCTGATTTAGCATCGATGATCACACTGTTCATCTCAATGAGTCCTTCTTTCGCCATTGGATAAATGGATAATGTAGAACATGTTGGATAGCATCCTGGGTTAGCAATCAGTCGTGCTTTCTTGATATCTTCACGATTGATCTCGCAAAGTCCATAAACTGCCTCATCAATAAATTCTGGACTCTGATGTTTAATCCCATACCATTCTTCATATCGATTTACATCTTTAATACGGAAGTCCGCACTTAGATCAATGATCTTAACTTTAGATAAGATTTCTTCTGATACTAAAGAACTACAAAGTCCCTGCGGTGTTGCTGTAAAGATCACATCCACTTTAGATGCAAGCTCATCCATGTTATCATCCAGACATTTGTCATCAACGATCTGGAACATATTTCTAAATACTTCATAATATTTCTGGTCTATATAACTTCTGGATCCATACCATACAACCTCTGCATCTTTATGCTGTGTAAGGATTCTTACAAGTTCTTGTCCTGCGTAACCTGTGGATCCAATGATTCCTGCTTTGATCATGTTAATCTCCTTGTCCTTCTCTTTATAATGTAGGTTATTTTTTTAATCATTGTTCATAAGTATACAACTGAATTTTAAAATATGCAATAGTTTTGTATAAATATGCAATTATTTTTCATTTTATTCATTTTTATATTATAAATATTCATTATTTTCGAAAATAATCCTTGCAAAAGATGTAAATATAACGTATATTAGTAAACAAGCAAATATTTATATGAACATACGGGATTTTCAATATCAGATCCTATATATAATAGGAAAACATCCCGTCAATATACACTTAGGAGGATTTATTTCATGAAAGAAAAAGTTGTTTTAGCATATTCCGGAGGTCTTGATACTACAGCTCTGATTCCTTGGCTTAAGGAAACATTTGACTATGAAGTTATCTGTTGCTGTGTTAACTGTGGACAGGGTAACGAATTAGATGGACTTGATGAAAGAGCAAAATTATCCGGAGCATCTAAATTATATATCGAAGATATCGTTGATGATTTCTGCGATAACTATATCATGCCATGCGTACAGGCTGGTGCTGTATACGAACATCAGTATCTTCTTGGAACATCTATGGCTCGTCCAGCAATCGCTAAGAAATTAGTTGAAATCGCCAGAAAAGAAAATGCTGTTGCAATCTGCCACGGTGCTACAGGAAAAGGAAATGACCAGATCCGTTTCGAACTTGGTATCAAAGCATTAGCTCCAGACATCAAGATCATTGCTCCATGGCGTATGACAGATGTATGGACAATGCAGTCTCGTGAAGATGAGATCGAATTCTGTGAAGCACACGGAATCCACCTTCCATTTGACGCAAGCCACAGCTACAGCCGTGACCGTAACTTATGGCATATCAGTCACGAAGGTCTTGAATTAGAAGATCCTTCTTTAGCACCAAACTACGACAACATGCTTGTTTTAGGAGTAGCTCCAGAAAACGCTCCAGATAAAGATACAGAAGTTACTATGACATTTGAAGCTGGTGTTCCTAAAACATTAAACGGAAAAGAAATGAAAGTTTCTGAGATCATCACTGAATTAAACCGTCTTGGTGGTGAAAATGGTATCGGTATCGTGGATATCGTTGAGAACCGTGTTGTAGGAATGAAATCCCGTGGTGTATATGAAACTCCAGGTGGAACAATCTTAATGGCAGCTCACGATCAGTTAGAAGAATTAATCCTTGACCGTGAAACAATGGAAGCTAAGAAGAAACTTGGAAGCCAGATGGCTCAGGTTGTATACGAAGGAAAATGGTTCACACCACTTCGTGAAGCAATCCAGGCATTCGTTACATCTACTCAGCAGTATGTAACAGGTGAAGTTAAATTCAAACTTTACAAAGGTAATATCATCAAGGCTGGAACTACTTCTCCATACAGCTTATACAACGAATCTTTAGCATCTTTCACAACTGGTGATATGTATGATCATCATGATGCGGATGGATTTATTACATTATTTGGACTTCCTTTAAAAGTTCGTGCTATGAAGATGCAGGAAGCTGAGAAGAACAACAATAAATAAATTCTGATTGTAATGATGTTGCATGTATAAGTCAGAAAGAAGATAAGAAGAAATATTTATAAAAATAAAGGGTGACACTCCGCATTTTTGAAAGCGTTTTTTACAAATTCGCATTCAAAAAGTGCTCATGTTGTCACCCTTTTTTCTTATAAATATTTCTTCTTATCTTCTTTCTGACTCATAAAACAGAACACTATTCAAATCACTACACAGTGTGTATGTTAAACGGTATTGGTTGATGATTTCTCTTATCTTAATTTCTACGAAACCTTAAATTGCGAGAATTTTCAGCTATCGATTACCTAAATATATAAACAATACAGTAAAACATACACACCACCTTAAATTTTCCAATCTTGTGAATTGTCCACTCTATAGACTTCAGGTATATGATAAAAAATAAATAAGCAACCGAAAGCGATGCATTGGAATTTTGCCATATTTTGAATAAATTCGCAGCCCAATTGGACGAATGTCTGAGCTTCAAAGACTTTGGTCTTAGACAAAACTCCAGAGCGAGTTTTCGTAGGAAATTGGGCGAATCAGCGATTTGTTCAAAATATGAGCAAAATTCCACCGCATCGCTTTCGGTTGCTTATTTATTTTTTATCATATACTCGAAATCTACAGTTGGCCAACTACAAAAATTAAAATTTTTTAATAAAGAATGAATTCAAAATTACATCAAATATACTGGTGATAGATTATTTGATCAATTCTGCTTTTTCTTCGTTAACATCCAATTGATTATGTACCCTTTTACAACATTTCTACTTCACAACTATGCTTCTTAGTTTTCTTGTCATAACTGATTCCAACTGCTAATATACTTCCTTCATATACTGGAATTTCTCCAATTTTTCCTTGGAATCTTAGTTGATAATTCTTCTCTTTAATCTGCTCTATCGCTTTTTGTGGTATATGATCTATTTTAAGTTCCAGAATAATTCCAGGTATATTATTTCTTTTTGGATAAAAGATAAAATCCACAAATCCTTTTCCTGCTTTGTCTTCTCTCTCAACACGGTATTCATCTCTTGCAGAGAGGTAAACTAAATTTACAATTGCTGATAATTCCACTTCGCTATTATATGAATAAATCGGAACTTCTGTATCATGGACGTATTCAAGAATCTCTTCCATTGTATCCGTATCCCCATGAATTGTTGCCTGAAGCATTCGTTGAGATTCTCTTGCCAATCGGTAAACATATCCTAATTGCTGGTTTGATAACAGCAATTCATCAAATTTGTCCATCAACTCTTTGTTCGGAATAAATACCTTCCCATTCTCATAGGTCAACAATCCATAAACGACCATTGCTGAATAAATCTGGTCTTTGGTATGCAACGCATTTGCTGTTGCTGCATATTGTTGCATTTTTGCTGGAACATGTTCTCCTGCGACCATTAGCACAAGATCATTTCGCACATCTGCTATATTCCCTTTAATATAGTTGAAAATAGAATCATAAGTTCCAGAACTTGTCCAGTAGTTTGCCAGTTGGTTATCTCTTAATGCACAAACAACCGATCTTGGATTATACAAATAATCTCCTGCTGCCGCCCGATAACCGTCATACCATTCTTTTAATTCACTTCTTAAAATCTTCGGATTCTTTGTTATCTTTTTATAAATGTCATAAAGCTGGTCAACTTCTTCATCCAAAAAGCCAAAATATTCACTGTATTTTTCTTTACATGCCATATCATACTCATCAAACATATTTAATTCTGATCCATCAGAATATTTTGCGATTGGAAGGATTCCTGTCATATAAGTCATTTGAACATATGGACGGTCTTTTAATAAATTACTTAAGAACTGGATATACTGTTTTTTATTTTCTTCGTTAATAAAATCTTTATGAAAAATAAAATCCCATTCATCCAGAACAAAAACAAAGCGTTCCTGGTTACATTCTTCAAAAATCGTTTCTAATACATCCGCTGCCGAATCATCTTCATACACTTCAATCTGTGGATATTCCTTCTTAAGATCTCTGATCAAAGTTGTCTCGATTTTTCCTATATAATCAGAATATGAGTCACAGGATCTTGATATCTTGCTAAAGTCGATGGAAATTACATTATATTTATTTCTGTATTCTTTATATTTAAGATTACTGGTAATCTTTAGTCTGCTAAAAATCGAATCTGAATCCACTTTTTTACTCAAAAATGCAGCTATCATATTGGCCATGATCGTTTTTCCAAAACGCCTTGGTCTTGTAATACAAATATGCTGATTGCCTGCATCCAAAACAGGAAACAATTCTGCCAGTAATAATGATTTATCTACAAAATATGGCTGATTTGTTTCACCTTGATATAATGCATATGGAGTTGAACTATTTAGATATCTTCCCATGAGTTGGATTCCTCCTTATTTTGGTTCTTATTATACATTATTTTACCGACTTCGTCTATTCAAACCACCACACAGTGTGTATGTTTTACTGTATTGGTATTTATAATAAACACTGTCTGTCGCTACAAAAATTGAAAAACGATAACACTCAACATACACCCCACTTAAATTTTTCAATCTTGTAATCGTCCACACTTTAGACTTCTGGTATATGATAAAAAATAAATAAACGATCGGAAGAGGAAAATTCTAATGCTGCTCTTCCGATCGTTTATTTATTTTTTATCATATACTCAAAATCTACAGTTGGCCAACTTACAAAATTAAAATTTAGAATGTTACATCCTTACCATAATAAATACATTCCAGAATCTTCTCCATATCCTCAACAGATGTTTCTCTCGGATTAGATCCCGTACAAGCATCTCCAACCGCTCTCTCTGCGATCATATGCTTCTTCTCAAGAAATTCGTCTTCTTTTACGCCAAATTCCTTCAGATTAGACACAATATGAAGACTTGTTCTCAGATCTTCTACTGCTTTGATCAGTGATAAAGTCAGTGCTTTATCAGTCACTCCAGGAAGTCCTAATTTTCTTGCGATCATTGCGAATCTGTCTTCACAGACTTTGGCATTGTACTGAATAACATATGGAAGATAGATTGCATTGGCGCATCCATGAGGAATATGTCCTGTATCAAAGACTGCTCCTGTCTTATGTGCCAAGGAATGTACGATTCCAAGCAACGCGTTGGAGAATGCCATTCCTGCTAAGCACTGTGCGATATGCATATTCCCTCTTGCCTGCATATCTCCTTCATAGGATGCTTTCAGGTTATCAAAGATCATCTCAATCGCATGGATCGCTAATGGATCTGAGAATGGGGAATGTAATCCTGCAACATATGCTTCGATCGCATGGGTTAAGGCATCCATTCCTGTATGTGCCGTTAATGTCTGTGGCATTGTCTCTGCAAGTGATGGATCTACGATCGCTACATCTGGTGTGATCTCGAAATCAGCCAGTGGGTATTTGATTCCTGTGCTGTAATCTGTGATCACTGAGAATGCTGTTACCTCTGTTGCTGTTCCTGAGGTTGATGGAATTGCGATAAAGGTTGCTTTGTTACGAAGTGGCGGAATGGTAAATGGATCTTTGATATCATCAAAGGTTGTCTCTGGATGTTCATAAAATACCCACATTGCCTTTGCTGCATCGATTGGTGATCCTCCACCCATTGCAATGATCAGGTCTGGTTCAAATTCCTGCATCACTTTGGCACCTTTCATAACTGTCTCTACGGATGGATCTGGTTCGATTCCTTCGATCAGTTTTGTCTCAATTCCTGCTTCCTTCAAATATTCAACGACCTTGTCAACAAATCCAAAACGTTTCATGGACCCGCCACCCAGGCACAATACTGCTTTGTTTCCTTTGATTGTTTTTAGTGTCTCTAATGCGTTTTCTCCGAAGTATAAATCTCTTGGTAATGTAAATCTTGCCATAACTAACATCTCCTTTACCTGGATGACCGAAATTGAACCTTTTCTTATATATCCAACATTTGAATATCCGATTTCAATCGATTGTTTTGCTACAAATACATTGTACATCATTGTTAAAATTTTATCAATACTTTTCTTGCAGCTTTTTGCTATTTATACTTTCGACACTTTCATCATTCATATATATAAACAACAAAAAAGAACCTTGTACCATCACAAGATCCTTTTCTCTTTCGTATATTTTTATTTATGTCCTCGGACTTTTAAATATTCCTCTAATCCATGTCTTCTCAACTTACATGCTGGGCATTCTCCGCATCCATCACCCATCACTCCATTATAACATGTCAGAGTTTCATTTTTTACAATATCAAAGACGCCTAATTTATCAGCCATCTCCCATGTCTGTTTCTTGTCAATCCACATCAGTGGTGTGATCACTTCAAACTCATAATCCATGGCAAGTGTTAATGTTGTTTCTAAAGATGAGATAAAGACATGGCGGCAATCTGGATATCCACTGAAATCACTCTGGGAAACACCCGTTACTAACACATGAATATCTCTTTGTTTTGCAAAAACAGCTGCAAATGTTAAGAATAACATATTTCTTCCATCGACAAATGAATTTGGTGTTCCTTCTTCTGGTGCTTCATGATCTACTTCCATATCTACTCTGGTAAGAGAGTTTGGTGCTAACTGATTTAACAATCCCATATCCAGAATATGATGTTCTACACCGTGTTCTTTACAGATTTTCTTTGCACATTCGAGTTCCTTTGAATGTCTCTGTCCATAGTTAAATGAAAGCGCGATCACTTCATCATATTTCTTCTTTGCCCAGAAAAGGCATGTTGTGCTGTCTTGTCCACCGCTGAATACAACAACGGCCTTGTTTGGTTTTGCCATTTTGCTTCTCTCCTTTTCTTATTTTCCTGCCTGCATCATGAAATGCCATTTTAATGTGGAATCTGTATCAAATGCTCCTCGAAGTGTTGTTGTCACTGTCTTGGCATTGTGTTTTTTGATTCCTCTTGCACTCATGCAGCTATGACATCCTTCAATATAAACAGCTACATCTTCACTTCCTGAAACTTCCATGATAATTTCTGCGATATCACTTCCGATCCTTTCCTGAAGCTGTAAACGTTTTCCAACCATATCACAGATTCTTGCGATCTTACTAAGTCCTAATACCTTGTCTTTTGGCAAATATGCCACAGAGACTTTCATATCATACATTAATGCCATATGATGCTCACAATAACTAAAAATATCAATATCTTTTACGATCACCATATCTTTATGATCTTTGACACTTAGATCATCTTCAAATGTCTTTGAAAACATCTGAGCGATCTCATGATTGCTGTAATTCATTCCTTCAAAGACTTCTTCATACATTTTTGCTACACGATCTGGTGTTTCTTTTAACCCTTCACGGTTTGGATCATCTCCAAGTGCAACAAGAATACCTCTTACATGTTCCTTGATCGCTTCTTTATCAATTGCCATAGTATTTCCTCCTAAACGCCTGTCTTGTCAGGATCCCATACAACTTTATGGATCTGAATCTGGAACCTGACTTTGTTAAGCTTGTTTTCTTTCATAAATTCAACGATTTCTTCTGGTTCGATCTTACCAAATACAGGACTGAAGTATACAATTGCTTTTTCACAAAGTCTGAATCGTTCAATGATTTCTTTCGCCCTGTTTAAATCCTCCCTGCTTCCAATAACAAATTTAACAACATCCCATGGTTTTAAATATTCCATATTTTCAAGGCACATATTCTCTTCCATATTACTGGATGGAAGTTTGTAATCCATTGTCATTGTTAGTCTGTTGTCTCTTTCTTTATAATATCTGATTGGTACACTTCCATTTGTCTCAATCTCAATCTCAACTTTTGGCATCATCAAGATACTTCCGATCAGTTCTGACACATTTTCGTCAAGAAGAGGCTCTCCACCTGTTAATGTAACAAGTTCGACTCCTGCTTCTTTGATCCTTTCTACAATCTGCGGTGCCGTCAATAATTCACATCTTGCATCTCTTTTATTGGCCCATGTTGTGTCGCAGTAAGAGCAGTTTAAGTTACATCCTTTCAATCGGATAAACATAGCAAGACGACCAGCTTTCTTTCCTTCTCCGTTGATACTTACAAAGGTTTCGACTACTTTAAATGTTTCCATCTCATTTACTCCCCATATGCTGCCATATTATTTGGTGTCTCATAAACTTTCGCTAACTTGACATCATATCCGATTTCTTTCACTCTATCATAAAAATATTTTGCAAAACTCTCTGCAGTTGGACGAAAATCTACGAAGATCATTTTGAAATTTTCTTCTTTCAATGCTTCTACTGTCTTCTCTTTTAATGTTCCATCTTCTATGATCAGACTATGATCAAACTCATCTGCTAATTTTTTAATATCATCTTTTAACTGTCCAAAATCGACAACCATTCCTCGAATCTGCCCTGTCTGTTCTAATGTTTCACTTTGTACGGTAACTTCTAATTTCCAACGGTGACCGTGGATATTGCTGCATTTTCCTTCATAGCCCGATAAAAAATGAGCTGAATCAAAGGATGCATGTGTTGTTAACTGATACATTTTCTTCTTTCCCTTCTACATATATTTCCAATCAAAAAAAGGATACAAGCACGCGTACCTGTATCCTGAAAATCTTCTTCTCAGTCCTAGTTTTGTTTATAGACAGGATGGTACGAATGAACTGTCTTTGATTTCTAAAATCTTATCTAGTATATCATTGTTTTATCAAAATAGCAAACAGAGATTGCAAAATTTCACAATCTCTGTTTACTTATTATAAATATTGCTTATGAAAATATGAAGAATTAATTTATTGTAAATGGTTATTTACAATCTTATTCATTTAATGGTTTCTTTGTAAATGACATAACGATCATTCCAATAACTGCACCAACTACTACAGAAATTAAGTATTGTACTGGATTCGTGATGACTCCAATAACAAAGATTCCACCGTGTGGTGCTGGAAGTCCACATTTAAATGCCATGGATAACGCACCTGCTACTGCAGATCCTACGATACATGGTGGCAGGATATGGATTGGATCTCCTGCTGCAAACGGGATAGCTCCTTCTGTAATGAATGATAATCCCATGATGTAATTTACAACACCAGATTTTCTTTCACTCTCTGTAAAACGATTCTTGAAGAATGTTGTACAAAGTGCAATCGCAAGTGGAGGTACCATTCCTCCGGCCATAACAGCTGCCATGATCGCATACTGTTCTGGTCCTGCATTGGCTACTGTTAACTGTGCTGTACCAAATACATACGCTGCTTTATTAAATGGACCACCCATATCAATGGACATCATCGCTCCAAGAACTGCTCCTAAAAGGATAGAACTTGTTCCACTCATAGATGATAAGAAGTTATTCAGTCCTGTATTGATCGCTCCAACAACCGGATTAACCGCGATCATCACAACACCCATAATTAAAATACCACAAACTGGGAATAGTAAGATTGGTTTTAACCCTTCTAATGCACTTGGTAATTTATCAAACAGTTTTCTTAATAAAACCATGATATATCCACCAACAAAACCTGCAAATAATGCTCCGATAAATCCAGAGGAAACGGCTTTGGCAGAATCATATGCCATGATATTTGCAAATGTATAACCACCATTTGCTAATGCTCCACCAACGAAACCTATCGCTAATCCTGGTCGGTCTGCAATACTCATTGCAATAAATCCAGCTAAGATTGGAAGCATAAATCCAAATGCCTGTTCACCGATTGTCTTTAGTAAAGCTGCAAGTGGTGTATTCTTACCGAAGTTTGCCGGGTTGATCGCCTGATTATCTACTAAGAATGCAAGAGCGATCAAGATACCTCCACCGATTACAAATGGCAGCATATGAGATACACCATTCATCAGATGTTTATAAATCTGACGTCCAACGCTTTCACCTTCTGCACTATCTTCTTGTGCTGCTGCTCCTGAATGATGATATGTTGGCGCTTTCTTATCTAAAATTGTCTGGATCAGTTCTTCTGGTTTATTAATTCCGTCCGCTACTTTTGTCTGAAGAACCTGTTTTCCATCAAAACGTGCCATCTCAACGTTCTTATCTGCTGCTACGATGATTCCATCACAATTTTCAATCTCTTCTTTTGTTAAGACATTCTTTGCTCCACCTGAACCATTTGTCTCAGCTTTTAATGTAATTCCCATCTCTTTTGCTTTATTCTCAAGAGATTCTGCTGCCATGAATGTATGAGCGATTCCTGTTGGGCATGCTGTAACTGCAAGAACTCTGATCGTTCCATCGTCTGCTTTCTCTTCTTGTACAGCAGGTTTCTCTTCTTCCTTCGCCGCCTCTTCTGGGAATTTTTCTGTTTCTTTCTTGTCGATCAATGCAAGATATTCTTCCTTGCTTGTTGCCTTCAATAAGCTGTCCTTAAATACTGGATCCATTAAGATCACAGATAATCTTGACAATGCCTCTAAATGCACGTCGCTTCCTTCTGCTGGTGCTGCGATCATAAAAAATACGTCAGATGATTCTCCATCCATTGCTTCATAATCAACTCCGTCTGGTACTGTCATAGAAGCTAATCCAGCCTTAGTCACTGCTTTGTTCTTAGAATGAGGAATTGCGATTCCTCCTCCGATACCAGTTGTTCCGTTTGCTTCCCTGGCTAAAATGCCTTTCTTGAATTCTTCACGGTCTGTAATATTTCCACCTTTGACCATCAAATCAACCAGATGATCAATTGCTTCTTCTTTGCTGTTAACCTTCACACCAAGGTCAATTGTTGCATCCTGCAACAGCTCTGTAATTCTCATACAGGTTATCCTCCTTTTCCAAAATAAAAAACGTCAAAATCAATCATTCGTTTCTTTTTTTTCTTCATTATAGCACAGTTTCAGTCAAAGTCAATCATTTTAAACCATTTTCTTTCATGTTTTTAAAAAAGAAAAAGAAATATTAAAAAGCATAACTCTTTTGAATATTTCCCTTCCTTTTAATTTTTATTTCACTTTGATCGCCCAGCGCATCTTTGTTGATTTTGCTCTTCCGTTCTGGGCACATTCCTCTTTTGATGGACGAATAACATCTTTGGCTATATCACTGTAGATTCCTACTTTCTTCCCATACTTAAACGCGTGTTTTACAAGTCGATCTTCTCCAGAGTGGAATGTAAGGATCGCAACCTTTCCACCTGGTGCTAATGCATCTGGAAGTTTCTCTAATAGTTCTTCTAACACTTCAAACTCACTGTTTACATCAATACGCAAAGCCTGAAATGTTCTCTGGCATGATTTTTTAACTGCTTCTTTTCGCTCTTTTTCCGGCAAAAAGTTTAATGCTCTTTCAATGACATCTTTAAGATCCGTTGTTGTCTTGATCTTCTTTCCTCGTTTCATCGTTGCAACAGTTTCTTTTGCGATCTGTTTTGCATATGGCTCATCTGCATTTTCAATGAGCATCCCTTCAAATTCAGCCTTCGTGATATCTTCTAAACGCTCTGCCGCTGAAATTCCTTTTTCTGGATTCAGTCTTAAATCTAATGGTCCTTCAAATTTATAAGAAAATCCTCTTTCTGGATTATCAATCTGCATGGAGGATACGCCAAGGTCGGCTAAAATGAAATCGAATGGTCCAACTTCTTCGGCTACCTGATCAATATTAGCAAAATTAATATGCTTGATCGTTAAGATATCTTCTCCAAACCCTGCATCATGCAGACGTTTCTCTGTCTTTACAGATTCGATCGGATCTACATCTAATGCGTAGATATGACCTTTGCCCTGTAACTTTTCTAACATCTTTCTTGTATGTCCGCCATATCCTAAGGTTGCATCCAATCCTTTTTGTCCCGGCTGGATGTTAAAAAATTCAAGAATTTCTTTTACACAGATGGAAATGTGCATTCCTGCCGGTGTACTTCCTTTACTGATGACTTTTTGAATCGTATCTCCGTATTTTTCTGGATTTAGTTCTTTATATTTTTCTTCAAATCTTCTTGGATGAGTCCCTTTATATCTGACTCTTCGTTTGTGCTTCTTTTCTGGCTGCTGTTGTTCCATTGTTTTCTACCTTTCTTTAAGCATATATAAAATTATTGCGCATGCCTCTTCAACGCTTCCAAGTAAATCGCCCCTAATCTGCTAGGTTTCGTCTTCTTATGTGTCACATACCCAATATGCATCTCGCCTTCTTCTGCAAGCGGAACTGCGATAATATTCTCTCCATTTAATTCCTTATCGATCACACCGCTGCTGATCGTATATCCATTTAATCCGATCAGCAAGTTAAACAGAGTTGCCCTGTCTCTCACTCGAATGTTCTTTGAACGCACTTCCGTACTGAACATCTCTTCAGAATAATAGAAAGAATTATGTTCCCCCTGCTCAAATGACAGATACGGATAATCTTTGAGATCTTCCATTGTGACCTGATCTTTCTGTGCCAGTGGGTTCTTGTCACAGATAAAAATATGTGGTCTTGCAACAAATAGTTCTGTGAATTTGAGATCATTTGCTTTCATGATCTTCTCAAGGACCGATGCATTGAATTCATTGAGATATAAAATTCCGATCTCACTTTTCATTCTGGCTACATCATCGATGATCTCATAAGTCTGAGTTTCTCTCAGACTGAAATCGTAATTCTCGCTTCCATATTCTTTGATCAAGTCTACAAATGCATTGACTGCAAAAGAATAATGCTGTGTTGAAATGCAAAATTCCTGTTTCCCACCACTTTTATGTTTATATTTCTCTTCGATCAATGCCGCCTGCTCCAATACCTGTCTTGCATATCCAAGGAAGATCTCTCCTTCTCTGGATACATGAATTCCCTTGTTCGTGCGGTCGAAGATCGTAATCTGCATCTCTTTTTCCAGTTCTTTTAAAGCTTTGGTAAGACTTGGCTGTGATACAAAGAGTTCTTCTGCTGCCTTGCTGATCGTTCCGATCTCCGCAATTGTTACGACATATCTTAGCTGTTGTAATGTCATGGTCTCTTCCTTCTTTAGTCTTTTTTTATCATTATACAATAGTTTATTTTATATGGCAAAGGCTGATTATTTCTTTTAATCTTACTCACGATTCTTTAATGCGTCAGAAAGTCCAACTTTGTAAATCTTACGCACTAACAACTTGTTAATTATCAGATATGTAATTACAATTCCTACATAAACCAATGCATATAATTGCCATGTGAAACTTAAATTCATACTACAAGCTATATTGGAAACCATAACTGGATACATCGCATCCATTAATTTCTTGGATAACGGAACACTGATCAGTGCTCCAATTGCGATCATATAGAAATTCCCATCTAGATAAAGCTTCTTAATCTCTTTCTTTCGATACCCAAATACTTTCATCAACGCAATATTTTGTGCCGAACGATCAATCATTACCTTGATCATTAAATACATGACAATTGCAAAGATGATAACAGAAAGTCCAACGATCATTCCCATCATCGGAATCATCATATTGATAAATACATCTGAACTCTCCTCAATTGCTTTTTTACTTGTCATTGCATATAGTTTCCCAGAGTCAATCGATAGTTTCTTCTTTGATACAACCATATTGTAATAATCTGATGATGTCTGAAAGAGATTTCTCATGCTGTTGATATCCATAAATGCATACAATCCAGAAGAATATTGTGTGATATCTGCTACCTGAAATGCGTAATCCATTTCATTTTCCTCATCAGACAGTATGATCGAATCGCCTTTTTTCAGATTATATTTCTGTGCCATTGCAGATGAAATAACAACTTTGTTCTTTGCGTTTGGAATATCTTTATCCTGACTGAAATATGGATTATCATTTTCTATACCGATCAGGGAAATTTCAAGATCATATCCCCATATTTCTTTATGCAACCCTTTTACGAAACATGCATCTCCACCTTTTGGTACTTTTTTATCCGGATATTTATATGTATACATATATTCAAATTTTGTATCTTTCTTATTTTCTTTGCTGATATGATCACACATTACATAGCAGTCCAGACCGATCATCATAACCAACAGTGCAATAAACATTCCAAAAACTACTGTAAACCCGGCTCTTGCCTCACGCAGTGACTGCCTGATCCTGAATTTTGTGAGAAATGGCATATCACCTAATTTGACTTTTGAAACATGACTCTTCTTTTGCTCATCTCTTATCATAGAAAGTGCTGGCCCTGACAGTTTCTTTCTTATAACAAAATAGTTTACGATCACTGCAACGAGTGGTGGCATAATGATTCCATAAACCAACAGATAGATCAGAAGTTCTGGAGTCAACTCTGGTATAGAAAAATAATCATAACAATCCTGCATCTGTGTTGGAATTCCTATCGGACTATATCCAATGATCATTCCTGCTAATCCTGCCAGAAATGTTACGATCACCGGAACTGTCAAATAATATTTTAGAAGCTGCTTCTTTGTCACTCCAAGCGCATACAATGTTCCAATAATACTATTTTCTTTCTCAATTTCATGAATGACAAAAACAGATATTACATAGGTAAATAAGATCATAATGATAACACCTGCTACCATTCCAGCAAGTTTATTAATAACCTGATCACCTGCCGCTGCCCCAATTCTTATGTTATCGTCTGCCTTTAAAAACTGAGTCAGATTCGATGTTTCCATATCAAATGCTTTCATCAGTTCCTCTGTTCCTTCTTCCAATTGATCAGTTCCTTCTTTTAACTTACTACTTCCATCGGATGCTTTTTTAACACCATTTGTATAAGCCTTGATTCCATCTCTATATGTTTTTAAAGCATCTAACTGTTCTTTGGCAGATTCTAAAGATAATCTTGTAAGGCCATCACTTGATTTTTTGGTCAAACCTTTTAAAATACTTGCATAATTATTCTCTGTCAGCGATGTTACTCCAAAAGATGCCAGTTGGCTTTCTGCCGTTTTTAAATACGCCTGAAAGATCTGATCCGCACCTTTTTGCAATGTTTCATTATTTTCGCTTAACTTATTTAATCCGTCTGACATCTGGGTACTTGCATCGGTCAGTTTTTTGATGCCATCTTTGATATCATCTTTCTTTCCGGCAGTTTCTTCCCAATAATCTTTAAAATATGGGTCATCTACATCATCTGGATTAAATGTGATCTTTTTTAGTTTATTTTTTAGCTGCTTCTGAGTCATTGCACCATTTAAACGATACGCATAAATATATTCTTCGGATTGGATGCTGTTTTCGTTATTTTTTAGATTCTGATATACATCTTCCGTCACAAATGCCAGACCAAACTGCTTGCTGTCTACGGTACTATCTGATAACTTTTCATAACATGCATCGTAGTCTGGAACTGATCCGATTCCCGTTACTTTATAAGAGTCCCCATCAATCGTAATATTAGATCCTACTTTTAAGTTATGTTCTTGTGCATATCTTTTTTCCACAACAACTTCCTGTTCATCTCTTGCAAGTCTTCCTACATCCAGATTGATCTGATCGACTTTGTTACGATTCTTAAAGATTCTTAACTTACTTCCATCTTTTTGTCTAAAATCAAGATAAAATGTCTCTTCTAATGTAATTCCTTTCTTAGTAAGAGCCTCTTTTTGTTTTATCGTTAGCGGCACGAATACCTGAAACTGTCCGTCTTCCAACTTATGTTTCTTTGCTTGTTTTGCAGTTCCATCAACGATCGTATCTGCAGCTCCGATCAAACTAATAACTAGATACATACTGATGATGATCAGAAAAGACAGTGCGAGATAACGGAATTTATTCTCTTTTAAATTCCTCCATGCTCTTTCTCTCAATACTTTTTCCATTTACAGATCCTCCAGTAGTTTTGCAGGTACTCTTGTTTCATTTTCGTATTCTTCACTGATCTGACCATCTTTGATGATGATAACCTTATGTACCATATTGCGGATTGCATTGTTATGCGTTACGATCAGCATGGTTGTGCCATATTGCTGATTGATCTTCTCTAATAAGATCAGGATATCTTTGGATGTTTTCGAATCGAGAGCCCCTGTCGGTTCATCGCAAAGAAGCAGCTTGGGATTCTTGATCAATGCCCTTGCAATCGCACATCGCTGCTGCTGTCCACCAGATAATTGTGCCGGAAATTTATCTTGATGTTCTGTTAGTCCGAGTGTATCTAGCAGTTCTTCCATATCCAATGGATCTTCCGTTAAAAACTGGCAGATCTCTATATTTTCTTTGACTGTAAGATTTGGTACCAGATTATAAAACTGGAAGATAAACCCTAGATTAGCTCTGCGGTATTCGGAGAGCTCATCTGCATTTAATCCTGATATTTCATTGCCATCGACTTTGACTGAACCAGAATCCATAGTATCTAATCCGCCGATACAGTTTAGCATTGTAGATTTTCCTGAACCACTGCTTCCTTGGATGACACACATCTGTCCTTGTCCGATGTTGGTTGTGATTCCTTTTAGTACTTGATTATAGCTTTCGCCTGATCCGAAGCTTTTTTTCATATCTTTTATTTCTAAATACATATATAGTTCCTTTCGCTTCTAGAAGTTAGTCTTCTCTAACGTATAGTTAGTATAATCTAACACCATTATAACAAAAGTCTACAGACTTCACAAGATTGTGATTTGAATGACGGAAATTATTGGTGGAATATTATAACGTCTAACATACACACCCTTCCGCTTGAAAATTCTTAATTTTATACGAGAATGTCTTCAGGTATTCATAAAAACATAAAAAAGATAGAGGTACGAAATGATAGAATTCCATAGGATTTTTTGCAAAATCGCAGCCAACACGGGCACTGTTTGAACGCAGTGAGTTGTGCAGGAGTGTTGGCGGATCAGCGTTTTGCAAAAAATCCGTCAATGGAATTCGTTTTTCGTACCTCTATCTTTTTTTATGTTTTTATGAATACTCGATACATTTCCGTTATACAATTTAAAAATTTAATTTCCACACTCAATACTGATCTGATTAAACTGATCCAGAAGATCATCAACAACTAATTTTGCTTTCTCTTCTCCAGCTTTATCAAGTACCGCATGTCCCTGATGCATCATAAGAATACGATTTCCATATTCTACGGCATAACGCAGGTTATGTGTAACCATGATCGTTGTCAGTTTCTTTTCTTTGACAACTTTTCCTGTCAACTCCATGATCAGTTCTGCTGTCTTTGGATCAAGTGCAGCAGTATGTTCATCAAGTATTAAAATCTCAATTGGCGCCATCGTTGTCATAAGAAGGGCCATTGCCTGTCTCTGACCTCCTGATAAGGAACCTACTTTGCTTCCCATCATGTCTTCCAATCCAAGTCCTAACTGGCTTAATAATTCTCTGTAATAGTCAACTCTCTTCTTATTTGTACCAAATCCAAGTCCAAATTTCTTTCCTTTATTGTCTGCAAGAGACATATTTTCAAGGATTGTCATGGATGGGCAGGTTCCCATTGCTGGATTTTGATAAACACGTCCGATCTTTCTCTGTCTGATATACTCTTTTTGATGAGAAATATCTTCTCCATTTAAAATAATATTTCCTGCTTCCGCTTCTAAGCTTCCGCAAATCAGGTTTAACATGGATGTCTTTCCTGAACCATTACTTCCGATCACAGAAATGAAATCTCCGTCATCTACCGTCAGATTGAAGTCTTTGAACAGGCAGACTTCATTGACTGTTCCGATATTATAATATTTGTCGATATGTTTTAATTCAATCATGCCTTTTTCACCTTCTTCTTACGGTCCATACTGATGATCAGAATGATCAGGAATAAGACTGCTGTGATCATCTTTAAGTCTGTTGCTGGTAATCCTACTTCGATTGCGATCGCTACGCATGCTTTGTAGATCACAGAACCGATGACAACTGCAGTTGTTGCTTTGATAAGATTTCCTTTAAATACATTTGTTCCAATGATAACACTGGCAAGTCCGATAACGATCGTTCCTGTTCCCATAGAGATTTCAAAGAATCTCTGCTGCTGACACATAACACTTCCAGCTAATGCAACTAATCCGTTTGAGATCGCAAGTCCTACGATCTTCACAAATCCACTGTCTTTTGCAAGAGATGTTACGATTGTCTCGTTATCTCCAACAGCTCTTAACAGGTATCCTGATTTTGTTTTTAAATATAAGTCTAATAATATTTTGGCAATGATCATGATGATGAAAATAATGATCACCGTCTTATATGGTGCTAATGCTTCTGGAAAGATTCCGTTGATAAAGTCATTATCAAATACGGATTTGTAGTTAAATAATGGAACATTTGCGCTTCCGCCTACAATTCTTAAGTTTAATGTGTAAAGACCTGTCATAACGATGATTCCGGATAATAAGTCTCTGACTTTGAATTTTACATGTATGATTCCTGTGATCATTCCTGCAAATGCTCCTGCTAGTGTTGCAACAACTAATGCTAACAGTGGATTCTTTCCTGAGGAGAGCATGACAGTTGTCACTGCTGCTCCTAATGGGAAAGTACTGTCTACGGACAGATCCGGAAAGTCTAATATTTTGTATGTGATATATACGCCAAGCGCCATGATCGCATAGATAAATCCCTGCTCAAATACGCCTATGATCAATTGTTCCATAATGTTTACATCTCCTGATTATTTTTCTGGTGCGCTGATCTTGTCAAATGTCTGTTTTGCCTGTTTCTGCACATCTTTGCTGATTGTCATGTTAATCTTCTTAGCTGCTGCTGTATTAATGATGACATCTCCATTGTTAAATGTTTCGAATTTCATATCTTTTGCTTTTTCTTCGCCTTTTAAGATCTTAGCTGCCATCTTACCTGTCTGTTTTCCTAATTTTACGAAGTCAATTCCGACACAAGCTACACATCCTAATTTTACCTGTTCTACTTCAGATCCGAAAACTGGAATATTTAATTTGTTTGCTTTCTGAAGGTATGTCTGCATGTTGCTGACTACTAAATTGTCTGTTAAGTTTGTGATGCAGTCTACTTTCTTCAGTAAACTGTCTGCTGCCATTGGCATATCTGCGGAAGCTGTGATTCCCTGTGTGATGATCTTGAATCCATATTTATCAGCTACTTTTTCATAAGCTTCGATTCCTGCTTTGGAGTTTGCTTCGTTTGTGCTGTAGAAGATTCCGACATTCTTTGCTTTTGGCATCATCTGACGAATCAGTTTTAACTGTTTATCTGCAAGTACAAGATCGGAAGTTCCTGTGATATTTCCAACATTCTTTCCTTCTTTATCTACAAATCCTGCAGCTTTAGGTGATGTAACAGCTGTATAAACAACAGGGATATCACTGTCTTTTGTTGCATTGTATGCACTCTGTGCACTTGGTGTTGCGATCGCACAGATCATATCTAATTTCTTTGATGCAAAGTTTGATGCGATCTGGTTATCTGTGGCTGTATCTGCCTGTGAGTTTTTGTATGTAATCTTTAAGTTTTCTCCTTCTTTGATACCTTCAGATTCTAAACCTTTTAAAAATCCTTTGCGGCAGTTATCAAGAGAACCATGTTCTGCAAACTGGATGATTCCTAAGTTATATGTTTTAGATGAACTGTCATCTTTCTTGCTTCCACATCCAACCATTAATGACATTGCCATAACTGCTGTTAATCCCGCTGCTAATACTTTTTTCATTGTTCTCATAATTTCTTCTCCTTTTTATTTAAGTTGTACGTTTCTTCAAATAGAAAAAAAGAAAAGCCCCAAGCAAATATGCTTGAGGCGAATTATCCGCGGTACCACTCAAATTGACACTAGGTGTGTCCACTTAAATCATATACTATCATATATGCCCACTCTGGTAACGGGTCGGGTGCCCGGCGATTCCTACTTGTTACTTTCAAAATCACCCTCGAAAGTCCATTCACCAGGGAAATCATACTGCAATCTCACCACCTGCAGCTCTCTTTGAATCATTCTGATCCTGCTTACTACTCTTTCTCAACGGTTTCTTTTCTATTTGTTTAAAATCATAATACTTTTATCTTTCCTTGTCAAGCACTATTTGTAAAAAGAATGTCCTTGATAGGTAAACAACCTGGTAAGTGCCTCATCAAACCATGAAACATTTTTTGGATTTGCCATTGTTTTTTCTACGAAATACAAAGCTCCCTCGGAATAGTCGATTCCATCTTCTAATGCTTTTTTTACGCTTCTTTTCGTACTCTTTGTGATACGAACAGATTCATATCTTCCATCTGCTGTCGGTGAAAACTGGACTTTTCCATAGGCTCTTTGAAAGACAACGGATTCAATTGAATTTGGAAATTCTTTACTTCTTACACGGTTTAAAATTACATTTGCTACAAGTATCTTGCTTTTTTCATCTTTATCGGTTGCTTCTGCTTCCACGATCCTCTCAAGGATCGATCGTTCTCTTTGGGTAACTACATGCTTTGTTTTTGGAATATAGACGGGTTTGTCTTTAATCTGTTGTTCTAAATTGACTTTCGTCATAAGCTGTGCCTGCATAAGGTACGCTCTTTGTTCTTCCAAAAGTCTTGTCTGCACCACTTGTTCTACTTTGGCATTGGTTTGTGCTGGGAGTCTTAGGAATTCTCCTGCGAAGACATTTTGTCCAAAGCTGCAGATGCCGATAGAACATAGGATGGCTGCGATTTCTATTTTCTTCTTCAATGTCACATACTCTCCTTTAAGAAAGAGTATATGCAGTTATTTTTAGATTATTCATAGAAGTTTCGTTGACGGTTTTTGTGCAAAACAGAGAAAGGAATTGATCATCAAACCAAAACTTTGATCCACTTATCCTTCTTCACATACAGATACGTTGGTATACACTTAAACAGCTGATCTGAATTCAGCAATAACACAACCATCGGTACTGGCAATTTCCATACAAATGCCCCTAAAAATGAAAGCGGCATCACGATCGCCCAGGTTGAAATCAAATTCAGATACATCATATATTTTACATCGCCACCGCCTTTGATAATACCAATTCCTGTTGGCATCTGGTATGACATACCAACCATCACGATGGATAAAATGATCAGAATCTGGTCTGCCATTTGATATGCATTTTGTGTCAGATCATAGAGAGATAACAATGGAATCCTTAGGAAAAACAAGCTGATTCCAAGAACACTTCCTATGATCAGATAAATAACTTGCAGTGTTTTACTGTATTCTTTTACTTTCGTAGTTCCTCTGTTTTCCCCGATTGTTGTTCCGATCAATACAGCAGATGCTGAGGCTTCTCCGATGGTTATAACTTTCAAGTACTGAAACATCGTCGTAGAAACAGAATTGGCTGCAATCGCATCTGCGGATAAGCGGCCTAAGATTCCTGTTTGAATTGGTGTCGCAAGTGCCCATAACGTATTTGATAAAAATGATGGCCACAAAATCTTGAAAAAGCGTGAAAATGCTTCTTTTGTAAAGTGGAGGAAATCTTTACAGAATAATTTCAATTTATGATCCGCAAAGATTAAGTAGATTACAACAATCACTAATTCTAAAATACGTGCAACCAATGTTCCAACTGCCGCACCTTTAGTTCCCATTTCTAGAAAACCAAATTTTCCAAAGATCAGTGTATAGTTGATCGATACGTCTACGATCAATGATAAAATTGAAATCTTTAATGCGATAGAAACAGTCTCAACGCTTCGAAGTGCCGCCATTAAGATCGTAGACAGCACAAATAAAGGATAGGTAAAACGGATCAGTGAAAGGTAATCCATTCCTTGTATAATGTAACTTTCCTTTTTTGTAAATAGCATTAAAATTTCTCTTGGAAATAATGTGGTCAGTATAAATACAGTCAGTCCAAGGATTAATCCTGTTGTCAACGCAATCCCTGTAAATGTTCGAATTGGTTTCGTCTTTTTCTGTCCCCAGTATTGGGAAGCAATGATCACCAATGTATCCCCAATCGCAAGTGTCATTTGTTGTAGTAAAAACTGAATCTGATTGACCGTTGCTGCCCCAGAAAGAGAGGACTGACTATACATACCAAGCATCAGATTATCTGCCATATTGATGCTGTATGCAATGATATTTTGGAAAACAACAATGATCATTAGATGAAATAAAGTTCTATAGAAATTTCTGTCCCGTGTAAATAGCATAAAAAATCCTTTCTAGCTGATCCTTCGCTTATAAAATAGCAAAAACACCATCTTGCTGATAAATTGATTATATCAGAAAAATGGTGTTTTTCATCCACTTGATTAAAAATTATGGTATTTCATTTTCTCTGCCATCACTTACAAAAATTTCATTTTTAGAAGCTCTTTGATAGCTTCTCTTTAACATTTCAACATGCGATAAAAATGCCGGATCATCAAAATATTTTGCTTGTTTTGGACATTTTTTTACACATGCCTGACATTTGATACAAATTCCATCAATTTTACTTGGATCTTCTGAATTGATCGATCCCATTGGACAGACTTTCACACAAAGATCACAGTGATCGCAATTATTTTTTGTCTTTGGTTTTGCCTTTAAAAATTTTGCTGGTTTGCCATCAATTCCAAGTGGTGTATAATATGGTGGGATTGGCTCAATTCCTTTTACATGAACTGGTTTCGGAATTTCTCCCAATGTTTGTATCATTTCTACAATCGTTACGATACGCTTGGCAAACCCTCTGATTTCTTCCTGATCTGACTTACCTGGGCGCATCGTTGCTAATTGATCTGTAAAAGCATGCTGTGCTACGAACGCTCCTGCTGCAATCGTATGAAAATGATTGTTTTCTAGTTCATTTCTTAATTCAATCAATGCATTGTCATAGTTTCTATTCCCAAATGTAACAACTGGTACTGCAAATGCATCATTTCCTTGAAATAATCCTTGTATCATCGGAAGTACTTTGTTTGGAACTCTTCCCGCATACACAGGAGTTCCAAAGATCACTAGTTCTTCTTTTGTAAATTCATAGCTATCTTTATGATCTTGTGGAAGTGTAAAGTCAATCTCTTTATATGAAAGATTCATATTCCTTGCAATTGTTTCTCCTATTAACTTTACGACGTTCTTTGTATTTCCTGTCGCACTAAAATACACTGTTTTAATAGATTGAATCTTCATTTTTATTCTACATATTCAACTATTTGATCAATGACATAGCTGCTTCATCTGCAATAATTGTTACATCTGGATGGAATCTTAAGATAGATCCTGGTACTTCTGGTGTTACTGGTCCATAAATACTGTCTTTTAATGCCTGTGCTTTTTCTTCTCCGCTGACAACTAATAAGATCTTCTTAGAACGCATGATCGTTCCGATTCCCATGCTGTATGCCTGTTTTGGTACATCATCTGCTGATTCGAAGAATCGTTTGTTTGCTTCGATCGTGCTTTCTTTTAAGTCTACGCAATGTGTTCCATCTTCAAAATGGTCCCCTGGCTCGTTGAATCCAATATGTCCGTTTCTTCCTAATCCAAGAAGCTGAAGATCTACAGTTCCTAAAGACTGTACTAATGTTTCATAGCGCGTTGCTTCTTCTTCGCTGTTTAAGTTTGTTCCATCTGGAAGATATGTTTTTTCTGGATCGATATTTACTTTATCGAATAAATATTCATGCATGAAATAGTAATAGCTCTGTTCATTTTCTTTTGGTAATCCTTTGTACTCGTCTAAGTTTACTGTTGTAACTTCTGAGAAATCAAGATCTCCTGCTTCGTATTTCTTTACTAATTCATCATATGTTCCGATTGGTGATGATCCTGTTGCAAGTCCTAACATGCAGTCTGGCTTTAATGTGACTACAGATGCAATGATGTTTGCTGCTTTTTTACTCATTTCTTCGTATGATTTTGTTTTGATGATTCTCATGATCTTCCTCCTTTTAATGCGCGCACAGTGTCATCGTGCATGGTTTCTTTTTTCTTTTTATCGTGTTCTAAATAGTAAGAATATATAAGATCTAACATAATAAGGATTGGAAACTGTGGAGAGATAACATTTCCATGATCTAAATATTTTCTTGATGCGATCAAAACTAATTCGTCACAGATATCCTCATAGTCATCCTTATTTTTTCCTGTGATCAAGATGGTGTCCGCTCCTCGTTTTTTTGATTCTTCTAATAGATAACAAACATCTTCACTCTCTCCACTGATACTGATCCCGATCACAAGACAACCTTCCTTTTGGAATACTGCCTGCATTCTCATCAGATCTGGATCTTGAATCGAATTGATATCTACTCCAATTCTCATAAATCTTAGACGCATCTCTCTCGCTGCAAGGCCGGAACTTCCTTTCCCACATACAAACACTCTCTTTGCCTGTCCTAATTTCTCACAGATCCTTATGATCTGTGCTTCGTCCATCAGGCTGTATGTCTTATTTAACAACTCCTGGTACATATTTAACACGGTTCTTGTATGTCCCGTGAGTTCTTTATTTTTCTCTTCAAATGATTCCTCATATTGATAAATAAATTCTCGATAGCCTCGAAATCCACATTTTTTTGCAAATCTTGATAACGAGGCTTCTGAAACAAACAAGTGTTTTGCGATCTCTTTTGCTGAAAAGTCCATTTTTTCTTCATTTTTCATAAAGAAATCCGCGATATTTTTTTCCAGAGCTGTAAAATTTTCATAATTTGATTCAATGACCGGTATGACCGACTTTACATAATAATCCATACATGATCCTTTTAACAATGCTTTTATTTGATGGCATCTGCAAACGATTTTGTGATGAGCTGTGGTCTTGTGATCGCTGAACCTACAACTGCACAAAACGCTCCTAGTTCTAAAACTCTCTTTAACTTTGCTGGTGTATTGATATTTCCCTCTGCGATCACTGGATGTTTTACTTTGGAAAGGATCGATCTTAAGATTTCAAAATCATTTTCATCGATTTTAAAATCCTTGCTTTGTTTTGTATAACCAACCATTGTTGTTCCAATAAAATCAAATCCTAATTTATCTGCATGGAGTGCTTCTTCAATCGTAGAACAATCTGCCATTAGTAGTTGATCTGGATATTTTTCTTTAATCTCATGGAAGAACTCATCTAATTTCTGTCCCTTTGGTCGGCTTGAAATTGTTGCATCTAATGCGATGATCTCTGGTTTCGCTTCCATTAATTCATCAATCTCTTTGATCGTTGGTGTAATATAAATCTCACAGTCATCGTAATTTCTCTTGATGATTCCGATCACCGGAAGATCTACCTGTGTTTTGATCTCTTTGATATCCTCTGGTGTATTTGCGCGGATTCCCGATGCTCCACCCTGTTTTGCAGCAAGTGCCATTCTTCCCATGATGAAAGAAGAATGTAATGGTTCATCTGGCAATGCCTGGCAGGATACGATCAGTTTTCCTTTTAAATTCTCAACTTTCGGATTCATTTTTTATTCCTCCCTTTCCTGCTTTCGTTATCTTTAGTATATCTATTTTAAAATTAATTTCAAGTTTTCTTTAGTATTTTGAAAGTTCTTTCATAAATAATTTAATTTATCCATTTTATCGTCATTTTTATATATATATCTGCAATTTCTTTCAAGATTTTTCTGGTTTCTGAAAGAAATACATTTGTTATAACTTCTTTTTACATATCAAAAAAGAAGTTGTAAGATCTACTTATGATTTCTCTTACAACTTCTCTATCATTCTTATTCATAATGCTTAGCCAGACGATAAGCCGGGTTATGTCGTTGAATGGTCATCTATCTCGACTTACTGTTACCAGCAAGCTCCAGCGACCCACCTGAAAACAGATCGGGCCGATCTATCGTTTTCATCTCGGTCTTGCTTCGGATGAGGTTTACATATGCCCTGCCTGTTACCAGCCAGGCGGTAAGCTCTTACCTTACCATTTCACCCTTACCACAAATGTGGCGGTATATTTCTGTTGCACTAGCTTGAGGGTTGCCCCTACCGGACGTTATCCGGCATCCTGCCCTGTGAAGCCCGGACTTTCCTCACCGTTTCCCTTTCGTCTGAAACGGCGCGACCATTTGTCCGACTAAGCGCCAATTATTATACCATATCTTACACTTCAAAGCAACTACCACCGATAAATTCTCTTAAAAGAGATGTTTTTGGAATTGCTTCGCTTGGAATATTTAAGAAATATTCTAAGAATTTTAATAATCTTTTTGCTTCCTGATATTCTGGACAATCTCTTGGAACCGCAAATAACAAAGGTTCCGCATATTGTTTTAAGACTGCGATCTCGTAGATCTGTGCCGAATTAAACATCACATCTGCTTCTTCCTGATATGGAAAAATATTGTCTTCTTCTCCCTTTCTTACGGAATCCCATCTGGAGATCGTCTCTCTCGCATCATTTCCTCTTGTCATGGCATCTCGCACGATCCTTCGCAACAATCTTCCATCCGAACTTGGTATTCTATTATGTTCATCCAAGTTGATCTGGTTTAATGCACTGACATAGATTCTATATTTTGCATCTTCTGGTATTTCATTCGTAAGAGTACCATTTAATCCATGGATTCCTTCCATGACCAGGACATCTTTTTCTCCAATCTTTAATTTGTGTCCGTGGTATTCTCTTTTTCCCGTGATAAAGTTATAACTTGGCACATCAATCTCTTCCCCATCTAGCAACTGATTGATATGTTTCGTTAAAAGATCCACATCCAATGATGCGATCGTCTCGAAATTATAATTTCCATTTTCATCTCTTGGAGACAATTCCCTGTCTAAGAAATAATCATCCATAGAAACTGGGTGTGGTGTTAATCCAGCAATCTGCAATTGAATGGATAATCTATGGGAAAATGTTGTCTTCCCTGAGGATGACGGCCCTGCGATCAGGATGATTCTCTTGTTCTTGCTTACAATCTCATCCGCAATATCTGCAAGAAGTTTTTCCTGCAATCCTTCTTGTAATAAGATCAGATGATTGATATTTCCATGTGTGATCTCATTATTTAGGGCACCTACTGTGTCAACACCCATCGTCTTCGTCCATTCTCTGGAACGCTGCATCACATGGAAAAGTTTTGGCTGTGGTGTAAATGGTACGATTTCCTCCGTCTGTTTCCTTTTTGGAATCTGAAGTACTACCCCATGCTGATATGCAGACACCAAAAATGCTGGAATATATCCTGTCGATGGTGCCATATATCCATAAAAATAATTATCATATCCATCTAACGAGTAGATATTCGTCTTTGATTCCCTGCGGAACTGAAATAATTCTTTCTTTCCCTTAAAGCCTATCCTATCAAAATATTTTGCAGCCTGGTCTGTGTCCAGCGATCTTTTTGTGATCGGAAGATTCGCTTTGGCTAGCTCTTCCATACGTTTTTGAATAGATCGTGCAAAAGCCTCATCTATCACACGATCTTCTAGGAAATCACAAAAAATACTATTTCCGATCGAATAATCTAATGCGATCTTTGTCGTTGCACCAGTTCCAAGCAGATCTTCGCATGCTTTCAAAAACATAAGCGTGGCAGTCCGTTTATATGCCATATACCCTGCCTGTTCTTTTAATGTCACAAAACGCACATGACAGTCTTTTGTCATAGGAGTAAATAGTTCTTTTAACTTTCCATCCATATAGGCAAGCAAAATGATCGGCTCCTGAGGCTTCTGTACCTGCTTCGCAAGATCTGAAAGTGTTGTTCCTTCTTTTACTTCATAAATGCTTTGATTCACTGTGACTTTGATCATACGCCATCACTTCCTTTTTATATAACTACTATTTAAACAACTTTATAAGGGCTTCCTGCCTTATATGTGATCACATTCATATCACTGAAATGAGTCCTGATCAGATCTTTCATATCATCAATAAATACCTGTTCTAATCCATAATGTCCTGCATCGATCACACACATTCCCATATCGACTGCATCAAGGCCTTCATGATGCCCGATATCTCCTGTTAAGAATACATCGGCTCCTGTATTTTTCGCTTCACTGATCATACTTCTTCCTGATCCTGGAACAATCGCAAGTTTAGAAATCTTTGTATCTGGATTGCCAAATACCATAACATTTTCCAAAGAAAATGCTTCTTTTACTTTCTTTGCGTATTCTCCAACACTGATCTCATCTTCAATCTTGGCAACAATCCCTATTCCTTTTCCAAACGCTTTCTCATTGTGGCTTTTAGATAGCTCAACTGGTCCCTGTATTTCCTTCAAATTCAAGCGATCTGCTACTTGATCTCCCATTCTGCAGACATCGTAACATGTATGCATTCCATATGCACATATATCGTGGCGGATCAGTTTTAATAATTTCTTCTGAAGGAAATCATCACTCGTGCATTTGTTGATCTTTGAAAAAATGATCGGATGATGTGCAAGGATAAAATCTGCCTTTTGATCAATCGCATAATCTACAACTTCATTTGTGATATCTAATACAACTAAAACTTTCTTTATCTCTTTATCTTTATCTCCAACAAGAAATCCCGGATTATCCCAGCCTTCTGCTGTCTCTAACGGAACTTCTGTTTCTAAAAATGTGATCAGTTCTCTACAATTCATAATAACAAAGTGCCTCCATGATATCTCCAAGTAAATCTTCCACTTCTTCTTTTCGTCTTCTGATGTGTTCTTTTGAATCGTCTGTAAGACTTTCTTTGATTTTTGAATATTTGACATATTCCTGATCTAAGTACTCAAGAAGTACTGGATGTTTTGCGAGGATCAGTTCTTCTCCAAAACGATAAAAACACTCTTTGTCATACTGTTGCTTTCCATGAACTGCACGGATCACAACGTAGTATTTTCCATCTTCTTTTAAGAATTCTTCTTCTAAAATCCGGAATCCATGATCATTTAAGAAATGTCTCACTCGTTCTAAATGAGACTGTGGGGATAAGATCAGTTCTTTTACATTCGCTAATTTATCAAAGTCCTGCTCTAAGATTCTGACAACCAGATCTCCACCCATTCCTGCGATTACAATAGAATCTACATCATCTTGCGGCAGTTCATGTAATCCATCGGAAAGAATGCAGGATACAACCTCTCCTGCATTCTCTTCTTCAATATGTGTTTTGGCACGGCTTAATGGTTCTTTATTTACATCCATCGCATAAGCTCTCGGGCAGTTTCCATTACTTGTTAAATAGATTGGTATGTATCCGTGATCTGTCCCGATATCTGCCACTACATAACCTTCTGTGACAAAAGATGCGATTGTTTCTAATCTGTTTGATAATTCCATAATCATACCTTAATCTAAATAATCTTTTAACTTTCTGCTGCGGCTTGGATGTCTTAACTTACGCAGTGCTTTTGCTTCAATCTGACGGATACGTTCTCTTGTAACGTTAAATTCTTTTCCAACTTCTTCCAGAGTTCTTGCTCTGCTGTCATCCAATCCAAAACGTAATCTTAAGACTTTCTGTTCTCTCTCTGTCAGTGTTCCAAGTACTTCATCTAACTGTTCTTTTAACAGCGTAAATGCTGCTGCATCCGCTGGTACTGGTACATTCTCATCCTGAATGAAGTCTCCAAGATGGCTGTCTTCTTCTTCACCGATTGGTGTCTCTAATGATACTGGTTCCTGAGAGATCTTTAAGATCTCACGAACTCTTTCCACTGGAATATCCATCTCCTCTGCGATTTCTTCTGGAGAAGGTTCTCTTCCAAGTTCCTGAAGAAGCTGTCTGGATACACGGATCAGTTTGTTGATCGTTTCTACCATATGCACTGGAATACGGATGGTTCTTGCCTGATCAGCAATCGCTCTTGTGATTGCCTGACGGATCCACCATGTCGCATAAGTACTGAATTTATATCCTTTGCGATAGTCGAATTTCTCTACGGCTTTAATAAGACCTAAATTTCCTTCCTGGATCAGGTCAAGGAAGAGCATTCCACGTCCAACATAACGTTTTGCGATGCTGACTACCAGACGAAGGTTGGCTTCTGCCAGTTTCTTCTTCGCTGCTTCATCCCCTTCTTCCATTCTCTGTGCAAGTTTGATCTCTTCATCTGCACTAAGAAGAGGTACTTTACCAATCTCTTTTAAATACATACGGACTGGATCTTCGATGCTGACACCATCAGGAACAGCAATTTCTGTTTCATCTTCGATTGAATCATCAAGATCTTCATCATCGTCTGCAACTGCGGCAAGAGTCAGCACATCGATTCCATTTTGTTCCAGATAATCATAGATTGCTTCCATCATATCAGAATTTAGTTTCATATCCTTAAAATATGAATCAATCTGTGCATACTCCAAAAAGTTTTTATTCTTTTTTCCTAATTCCACCAGACCTGCAAGTTTCTCGGTGAACTGTTCCATTGTACCTTCCATAATTCGTCCCTTTCTTCTCTTCCTATTTTAACCAACCTATAATGAAATATGCAGTTTCGCAAGGTTTGCTTTCTCCTTGATCAGATCCTGCCATCTCAAAATATCATTTGTTGCGTTCATCTGTTGTTCAATACTGTCTTCCTTGACCCTTCGCACGATATCATTCAACGCCTTGTCTCGATCTTCCGCTAATGGACTGATCTTTAATGTTGTGTTGAATAATTCTGCAATCTTCTTCTGGTCTTCAAGATCTGTATATTGATTTAATATTTTCCCTGGAATCACTGCTTTCTCTTCTTCGTATTGTTTGAAGAGTAACAATGCCACTCCATGGTAAATCTGTTCATAAAAATCATCGGGGCCGATGATTCCTTCTAGTTTGTCAAATAACTGTGGCTCATTGACCATCCATGTCAATAACAGTTTCTGCGGCTGTTTCTTCTTCTCTTCTTTTGCCTCATTCACTTGCAGACGTCTCTCCTGTTGACGCGGTGTTGTCTGCTGTCTCTGAGCACTGCTGTATCCAGAAGTCCCATAATAATTCACAAGATCTTCCAGATCTTTTGCCCCGATATAATATTCTCTTGAAACAGCTTCAATATAATTCTTGCGTTCTAGCGGTTCTTCAATCGTTGCCAGCAGTTTAGCCGCTTCATGTTGAAACTGTGTCTTCGACTCTGGATCGTCCTGATCATATCTTCCTGCGGCTACTTTTACCTGAAACATAAAACTGCTCATTGCTTTTCTGATTCGTTCTTCCAGTGCTTGTGCTCCTAATCCTTTGATAAATTCATCGGGATCCTTATACGGAGTCAGATCAAGGACACGAACCGTAAGTCCTGCTTCTTTCAAGATCGGTATCGCTCGCAATATCGCTCGCTGTCCCGCCTCATCACTGTCAAATGACAAAATGACATTCTCTGTATATCTCTTAAGCAGCGTCCCATGACCACTTGTAAATGCAGTTCCAAGTGCTGCGACTGCATTTGTAAATCCTACTTGATGCATGGAAATAACATCCATATATCCTTCACACAAGATAATCTCTTTCTTTCTTGAACTTCTTGCAAAATTCAGTCCGTAAAGATTACGGCTTTTATCAAATAATTTGGTTTCTTTTGAATTTAAATATTTGGGCGAACCATCTCCCATGACTCTACCTCCAAAGCCGATCACGCGGTTGTTCACATCCATGATCGGAAACATCACTCTGTTCCAGAACTTATCACTTCCACCACGTCTTTCATCGATCGTCACCAAAGCTGAATCTTTCAGATCTTCATCACTGTATCCCTTACTCTTTAAAAATCGATACAGGTCATCATTATAAATATCAGCATATCCAAGACCAAAATGTTTGATCGTAGCATCTGTGATCCCACGGTCTTTTAAATATGCAAGCCCTTTCTGTCCCCGCTTGCTGTGAAGCAGATAATAGAAATAATTGGCTGAAAGTTTATTCATCTCCCGAAGCCTGGCTTTTTCATCCATCGCTCGTTTGGCTTCTTCATTCAATTCCTCTTCCGGAAGTTCCATCCCAGCTCTCTCTGCCAGATATTTTAATGCCTCCGGGAAAGAAAAATTCTCATATTCCATTAAAAATGTAAAAACATTACCTCCGGCTCCGCAGCCAAAGCAGTAATACATCTGTTTATCTCGGCTCACAGAAAAAGAGGGTGATTTTTCATTATGAAACGGGCACAAACCGAAATAAGAACTGCCTTTTTTCTTCAACGGTACATACGTCGAGATCAGATCAACAATATCGTTCCGGCTTCGCACCTCTTCTATGATTTCTTCACCATAAATCAACGCTTGTCCCTCCTTAAAAAATCCCTCTATATATTATTATTCTACACCTTTTTTTATTTTCCTTTATTTTTGCATAAAAAATTTGGGGATAAAAATCTCAGTGTATTTCTCAATTGCAAAATGGTCTGTCATCCCAGCAATATAGTCACAAACTGCCACAGGTACATCTCCTAGTTTATCGATCATCTTCTTATTATATTCTGGCAATTGCTCAATATGTATCAGATAATACTCATATAACGGACCAATGATATTCTTGATCTTGTCTTCTTCTTTCTTCGTATTTGGTTCTTCATAAACTCTCTCAAACATAAACTTTCGAAGACCGATCATTGCATCTCTTACTTTCTTTGACATCACAATATCATTCAGATTCTCACTATGTTTTACAATATCAAGCACCATCGTATTGATCCGTTCCCGATATGTTGTTCCAAGGACTTCCGTAAATTCTTTCGGAAGATCTTCTTCCCTTAAAACCTTAGCTCGTACGGAATCGTCAATATCATGGTTGATATATGCAATTTTGTCTGCCAGTCGCACAATTTTTCCTTCTAATGTATGCGGCATGCTGTGCATTGAATGATTTTTCATTCCATCTAAGACTTCCCATGTAAGATTTAATCCCTGTCCATTCTTCTCCAGACACTGAGCAACCCTGACACTTTGTTCATTATGCTTAAATCCTGCTGGATTCATCTCATTTAACACTCGTTCTCCCGCATGTCCAAACGGTGTATGCCCAAGGTCATGTCCAAGCGCGATCGCTTCTGTCAATGTCTCATTAAGATCTAATGCTCTTGCGATCGTTCTGGCATTCTGCGATACTTCCAAAGTGTGCATTAACCTTGTTCGATAATGGTCGCCCACTGGAGATAAAAACACCTGTGTCTTATCTTTTAAACGGCGAAAAGCCTTGCAATGGACGATCCGATCCCGATCCCTTTGGAAACAGGTTCTTATCTCACATTCCACCTCAGGCTTTTTTCTTCCTTTTGTATGGATGCTTTGTGTCGCATATGGACTTAATAATTCCATCTCTGTCTGTTCTTGTTTTTCTCGGATATTCATAAGATCAGCCCTCCAATCTGCTTCCACAAAGCGTTCCATATGATATTTGTTTCTTCTATGACTGTTTAATATCAGCTTCCATCACTGAAAGAGCATCTAGGGATATCTTCATAACCTCTTTGACTTCCTCTTCTGTCATGGACAGATATTTTGCCAGTTCTTCGATCTTTGGTTCTCTTCCAAGTTCTTTTGATAAGAAAGTAGAAGCATCATCCAGACGATTTGCCTTGATCGCCATCGCTTCTCCAACACTGTCAGAACCTCTTTGCATTGCAATCGCATCTAAAATAGAATCTTCTACTGCACTCTTCGCATGTGCAAGGAATCCTTCTGCGTCTTTTCCCTGATAAATTGCCATTGCTTCCAAAAGGCCAATATTACCTTCCTGTACAAGATCTCCGAATAAAACACCTTTCCCCGTATGTGTTCTTGCAATTTCAAGAATCTGTGGAAGAAAACTTTCAATGACTGCTTCTCCATCTCCTTTCTCTACAAGCCATGCATGGATCAGTTCTTTTTGCTCTTCTTCTCCCGGAAGATCCATCTGTTCCAATTCTTCTTCATAGAATCGGATCGCACCCTGTTCTTCTTCCGAAATGTCAGCTTTTTCTTTCGCCTCTTCTTCTGCAACGATCTGTGCTTCATCAACACCCAGAACGCGAATCCCAGCTTCTACAAAACTTGCGATCAGAAGTTTTTTCGCTTCTTCATTTAATTCATAATCGCTAAAATAATCTAATAATTCTTTGTGGTCGATCTGATTACCATTCGTCTTTGCGATCTGGATCATCTCTTCCATATTCTTTAGAAATAAATTCTTATCCATGTTTTACAAACTCCTTATTTGATGAATGCAAAATACACGATCACTAACAGACCGAGTATGATTCGGTATACACCAAATGCCTTAAAGTCATTCTTCTTAATATATCCAAGCAAGAATTTGATCGCTCCGATTGATACAAGAAATGATACAACCATTCCTACGATCAGTACGATCAACTGTGTTGATGTAAATGCAAGACCGAACTTCACGATCTTTAATAAGCTTGCTCCAAACATCACAGGAATCCCTAAGAAAAATGAAAATTCAGCAGCTACTGTTCTAGAACATCCAAGCAAGATTCCTCCAAGAATCGTCGCACCAGATCTAGATGTACCCGGAATTAATGCCAATATCTGAAATACACCGATTCCAAGTGCCATTCCATAGGATAATCTGGAAAGATCATTCATTGGTCTTCTTCTGCTTCGTTTGTTGCGGTTTTCAATAATGATAAATAAAACACCATAGATAATCAGCATTGCTGCTACAACTGGTGGATTATAAAAATGATCGTTCAACCAGTCATCAAACAAAATACCAATAATTGCTGCTGGAAATACTGCAAGAATTACCTTTGTCCATAAAATGATCGTATCCATCTTCTCGTCGTGATTCTTCTTCGGTGAAAATGGATTCAACTTATGGAAATATAAGACAACGACTGCCATGATCGCACCTAACTGGATCACAACATCAAACATCTCCTTAAAGTCAGCTGTCATGTTCAGCTTGATAAATTCATCTGCTAAGATCAAATGTCCTGTACTACTGATCGGTAACCATTCCGTAATCCCCTCAACAATTCCAAGTAATACGGTTTTAAGTAACAAAATAATGTCCATAAAAAACTCCCTATCTGTACAAATAAGGGTGTTTAGGAATCCCTAAGCACCCTGTTTTCCTTACTGTTTCTATTCTTCTGCTTCTTCGTCATCTCCGAGAATCTTAACTTTTTCTTCCCAAAGTTCTTCAACAGCTGTAGATAATGGTTTTGCACCATCTTTTTCTTCTACTAATGGCATATCTCCTGCGATGATCTGTCTTGCTCTCTTTGCACTTGCAAGCACGATAGAATAACGGCTTGAGATAACTTTCTCTTCTTCACTGTCACCATTGATGACCTTCATTAATTCTGTATATGATGGATGTAACATAATAATTCCTCCTATAGCTGTTCTAATTCTTTTTTTGTTGCTTCTATAAACTTAAGATTATTTCCAAGCAGGCATTCTTTTGCCTGCACAATGGCATGAATTCGATCCGCGCAGTCTTCTACCTGATCATTGATCACGATATAATCATATTTATCCATGTCCTCTGACTCTTCTTTGGCGCGATTTAAACGTTTATTGATCACTTCTTCAGATTCTGTGCCTCTGCCTACTAAGCGTTCTTTGATCGCAGCTGCACTTGGTGCTGTAATAAAGATCAACAATGCATCCTCATATTGCTTCTTAATATTAAATGCACCCTGCACCTCAATCTCTAAGATTACATTATGTCCTGCGGCAAGTTCATCTTCCACAAACTTTCTTGGCGTTCCATAATAATTGTCCACATATCTGGCATATTCAATAAATCCATTATAATCGATCAGATTTTTAAAATCATCCACGGTCTTGAAAAAATACTCTCTGCCATCAACTTCACCTTCTCTTGGTTGTCTTGTTGTTGCAGAAATTGATAAACTATATCCATATTTTTCTACCAGTTTCTTTGCCACCGTTCCTTTTCCAACTCCAGAAAATCCGGAGATTACCAGTAATGAACCTCTCTTTTCCATGATCTTTCCCTTCTTATCTTACTCTATGTTCTGAATCTGCTCTCTTACTTTCTCAACATTCGTCTTCAGTTCAATTGCATGATCCGCAAGATCGACATCACTTGATTTGGATAAGATCGTATTCGCTTCTCTGTTCATCTCCTGTGCCATGAAATCAAGTTTTCTTCCGATGCTTTCATCGCTTTCCAACACATCTGTCATAGAGCTGATATGACTTTGCAATCTTACGATTTCCTCATCAACAGCGATCTTATCTGCATACAATGTAACCTCTGCTGCGATCCTGTTTTCTTCGATTGTTGAGTCTTCTAAAAATTCTTTCACTTTTTCTTCTAATTTGCTTCTGTATTCCGCAATGATCTGTGGAGAACGTTCCTCAATAAACGCCACATCTGCTGCCATCTGATCAAGTTTGCCTAAAAGATCTCTCTTAAGGTTTGCTCCTTCAATCGTTCTTGTCTCTACAAACTTCTCCGCAGCCTGTCTTAATGCAGCTTCTAGCAACTCCCACCATACTTCTTCATCTTGCTGTACTTCCTCAATTGTTACAACCTCTGGATATTTGGCGAGGGCTTCTGCAGTGATCTTGGTTTCAATGTTAAAATCTTCCTGCATCTTTTTAAATACCTGCATATATTCTTCTGCCATTGCCTGATTATAATGGAGACTTACCGCTGTCTCTGACAAATCTTCATAAGACACATAAATATCAATCTTTCCACGGCTTGCGTATTCTTTCATGATATTACGGATATTTGCCTCAAACATGGCTAATTTCTTGGGAAGTTTTAATGAGATGTCACAATATCTGTGGTTGACGGATTTCATCTCCACTGTGACCTTCTGATTCTTGTCATTGGACACTTCCCCATGTCCAAATCCTGTCATGCTTCTGATCATAAAATCTATCCTTTTCTGCACTGCGGTTTAAAATCCACAGCTTTTCTTTTTCGTCAATGTTATATTATACGCAAAATTTTGCTTCTCGTCAATGTTTTCGACACGAATCTTATTGATCTTTTTGCTCTAATACTTTTTGCAGACATTCCAGATAATGAAGGATCATTCCCTGCTTTAGTGGAACAAAAAAACCAATATCTAATTCTTCATATTTGAAATGTTTCACTCCACCTTCTTTTGCACGATTCCAGTACTTCATCATCTCCTGAAATGACATATAATAGCAAACATGCCTTGATGTAAAATAGATCAACAAAAAACTGATTCCACCCTGTTCTTCATATTGTCTCATAAACTCTACCTGATGTTCATGAATATTCTGAAGTGGAAATATGTCTTTTGCACATTCTTTTGCATCAAAACAAATAGGAATTCCCTGCACAACCCCAATATAATCAACAGTACTCTTCTGATCAAAATAAGCAAGCGTAATATGACGTTTTGTCTTATCAAATCTGACTGGCTTGATCGATGTCGGTATTTTCTGCACAAGAGCAAGTTTCTGTTGCCTGTATTTTTCATTCGTATAGTTGATCAGCTCTTCAAGGACCGATCCTCGAAGTCCCTTTACATTCCATTTATCTTCTGCCATGACTATGTTCTCCCAAACAAATCATTTTTGATCATATCAAATCGCTTCGGAAGTGGTGCTTGAATTTTCTTTCCAGATAAATTTTTGCACGTTTTCATATCTCGTGGAAAAACAATCTCTGTACAATGGAGCAGCTGGTCTTTTAATCCAAATCTCTGTTTCATCTCCTGATTGATCTTTTTATCTCCATATTTAAAATCTCCGATCAACGGATGTCCAATACTTGCAAGATGCGCTCGGATCTGATGGGTCTTTCCTGTGATCAGTTCGACTTTCAATAGTGTAAATTCATCATTTGATATCACTGGCTCATAAGCTGTCTCAATATGGCTTGCTCCTGCGATCTCCTGTTTTGATACCTTTACCTTGTTTGTTTTTTCATCTTTCTTTAAATAAGCACTGACCTTTTGTGATCCTTCAATTTTTCCTTTTACGATGCAGAGATAGTATTTTTTCATATCACGATGTTTTAGCATTTCTGCCATCGTCTGTAATCCTTCTATAGAAATCCCACAAATGATGATTCCTGTTGTATTGCGGTCCAATCGATTACAAATCGATGGTTTTACTACCTGCAATTCCTTTTCACTGATCAACCCTTGGTTCACTGCATATGGGATAATCTGGTCATTGATGGAAATATCCTCTGGTTTTGATTTCTGTGATAAAATTCCCCATGGTTTATTGACCATAATGACATTCTCATCTTCATATAAAACATCAAGTTTGATCTTTTGCTTTCCTGCTTTAACTTCTTCACGGAACTTATTGATCGTATCTTCTGCAAGATAAATACACACCTGATCTCCTTGAGATAATTTCTCATTTCCCGTTGCTTTTTTGCCATTTAACTTGATATTTTTCTTTCGAAGCATCTTATATACAAAACTCTTTGGAGCTTTATTTAAATATTTCGAAAGAATCTTATCTAATCTCTGTCCTTCTTCTCTTGTCGTTATGTTTAATTCTCTCATTTTATATCCTTATTTACCCATGATTTTTGCGATCCATCTTCCAGGAAGAAGCTTGCAGATAACCCTAGTTACTTTCATAGTCATTCCATAAACAGATACTGCTTTGTTTTTTCTCGCATCACGGATTGCTTTTCTTACAACTTTCTTTGAATCTGCCATTACGAATTTCTTATAAAATTTCATCTCTTCCTGTTCATATGCACGGTCAAAAAACTCCGTTTTTACTGGTCCTGGACATACTGCGATCACCCTGATCCCTTGATAGGACAGCTCCTGCCGCAATGCAATAGAGAAACTTTTCACATATGCTTTGGTTGCTGCATAAACTGTGAAATTCGGCTGCGGAGCAAATCCCGCAGAAGATGCCATCTGATAAATAAAAGATCCTCTTCTTAAATATGGCAATACAAGATATGTAATTCTTGTTAATGCTTCACAGTTTAAATGGATCATTCCTGCCGCATCTTCCTCTGTCTGATGTTCAAAAGACCCCGAAATCCCATATCCAGAAGCATTCACTAAAATTCTTACAACTGGCTGTTCTTTTGCAAGAACCATTTTAAGACGTTCAAAGCTTTCTTCCTTCATAAGATCTAATGGAAGAATCCTCACTCTTGTTCCAATGATTTCTTTTTTTAGTTCTCTTAGCCGCTCTCTTCGTCTGGCAACGACCCAGATTTCATCGAGCCCCTTGTATTTCTTCGAGATCTCACGGACAAATTCTTTTCCCATTCCGGAGGATGCTCCGGTTACCAATGCGATATTTCTCATATGATCATCCTTTCTCCTGGCATCTGTTATTTCTTTAATACCTCATAGGTTCCATCTAGTATGTCATAATATGTATTAATATAATAATCTGCAATTTCTTTCTTTTCTTTCACTGATCCTTGAGAATATGGATCTTTCACTGCACACACTTCCATTCCTGCACGTTTTCCTGCCAAAATCCCATATGGAATATCTTCAAAGACCAATACATTCTTGGGTCTGATATCGATCATCTTTGCTGCATGCAAATAAACATCCGGTTCTGGCTTACTTCTTGGAACTTCATCGGACGTGCAGATATAATCAAATGCATCCAAAATCCCATTGGATCTTAAACAATCTTTCGCCAGCTTTCTTGAATTGCTTGTTGCGATTCCCAATTTCATATTCTGTTTTTTTAACAACTCAATAAATTCTTTCACGCCCTCTTTTAAACGAATTTCATTGATATAGATTTCGGAAGCCATCCGATTCCATGTTCCCATGATCTCTTCGATCGTAAGCGGCAACGGAAAATGTTCCTTAAAATAAACTGCTGTTTCATGAAAACTATATCCCTCTAATTTATCATTTAACCCTTGCGGAACTTCCAATCCATATTTCCCCAAAAAACGAATATCAATCTCTCTCCAGATCCACATGGAATCAACTAATGTCCCATCAAGATCAAAGATCACTGCTTTTTTATTCTCTAACATTTATCTCCTATGCTCCTTTAGTTCTTGTAACTCTGCCTTCGTTAATCTTCGGTATTCTCCAAGCTTTAACTCTTCATCCAATTTTAATGATCCCATTGACAGCCTTTTTAAATACAACACTTCACTTCCAACAGCTTTTACCATCCGTTTTACTTGATGAAATTTCCCTTCCGTGATCGTGATCAAAACCTCTGATCTCTGCGCATCTGCTTTAAGAATCTGAAGTTTTGCTTGTTTTGATCTTTCGCCATTACCAATGTCCAGACCTTCTTTGAATCTGGCGATCTCATTCTCACCAAACTTCCCTGAAACTTTTGCAAAATATACTTTATCCACATGCTTCCTTGGCGAAAGAAGTTCATGTGCCAGCATTCCATCATCCGTTAATAATAATAATCCTTCTGTATCTTTATCCAATCTTCCTACAGGGAACAATCTGTCCTTGTAATCTTCATGGATCAGATCGAGTACAGTCTGATTATGATGATCCTTCGTTGCAGATACAACCCCTTGTGGTTTATGTAACATCAGATAATGGAACTGTTCAAACTGAATCAGTTTATGGTCAAATTCTACCTGATCTTGTTCTGCATCCACCTTATATTCTGGTTTCTTGATCGCTTCTCCATTAACCACAACTTTGCCCTTTTTGATAGACCCTTTCGCTTCTTTTCTTGTCATATTTAAACTGCCGCACAAAAATTTATCTAATCTGGTTTTTTTTGCCATTATAACCATCTCCAGCTGGAAGAATACTTATTCTTCAGTCGTCCTTTTTTAATCTTCGCCCATCCTAATGGAAATTCATTTGTTCCAACCAGATGAATTCCTTCGGTATTTGTATCTACATCTAATGTCTCACATTTTAAATATTTGACCGTATTCTCATCGTTGATGTCAAACGAAAGATATGGTTCATACTCATTGGCCGCCAATGCTACTGCAAATGACTGACTCGGTTCGAATCTTCCTTTTTTCATCTCCCCTAGATAAAGACCTTTCCTTAGAACTCTTACCTTCTTCATCTCTGGAATATCTTCTTTTAGGTAAAACAATTTTCCTTGATGTTCTCTAACATGACTCCAGTCAATATCCATCTTACAGTTTTTGAAGAATTCTTCTGTCTCTGGTGTCAGTTTTACTTTCTTGACCTTTTCGTATTTGAATGTTGGCTGTTCTCCGTCTGCTTTCTTCAATAAGGCAAGAAAATGTCCTTCTCCTTTAATCTTATGCGGCCATAAACGAATGCATTGTTTGATGTCTTCTCTTCCTGCCAAAGTCCATTCTGGGTGTCCGTGGTCAAATCCTTCACACATCTTCATTGGCACAAGAGAAAGATCTTCATTCTTCTCTAAGAGATATTCGATCACCTGTTCATTTTCTTCGGGTGAAAATGTGCAGGTAGAATAAAGCAGCATACCACCTGGCGCTAATAGCTTGATCGCATCATCAACGATCTCTCGCTGTAATTTTGCATAAGGTTCGCTTCCTTTCTGCTGCCAGTTCTTGATCTCATTATTCCCCTTTCGAAACATTCCTTCTCCAGAACATGGAGCATCAATTAGAATCTTATTAAAAAATCCTGTCATTGATGGTACTAAATATTTAGCTTCCGTACAAAGGATCATATCATTACGGATGCCAAACATCTCAATATTACGGATCAGAGCTTTCGTTCTTGAGATACTGACATCATTCGATACCAGTAATCCTTCTCCCCTTAACTTTGCTCCAAGTTCTGTAGACTTTCCACCTGGTGCCCCGCACAGATCAAGCACACGGTCTCCCGGTTCTACGGGCAGGTAGGAAGCTGGTGTCATCGCACTTGGTTCCTGTATATAATATAATCCCGCATGATAATATGGATGTTTTGATGGTTTTTCTTCCCTGTCCACATAAAATCCATTATCTGTCCAAGGCACTTTCGTCACATGAAACGGACAGATCTTCAAAAAGTCTTCTACTGAGATCTTTAGTGTATTGACTCTGATCCCATAATATGCAGGATCATCTAAATGCTTCTCATATTCCGAAAAATCCTCGCCCAATAGACGTCTCATCTTCTCTTCAAATAATTCTGGTAATTTCATATTCTTCTTAAGAAATGCTCTGAGCACGATATCCTTCTGCAATAATATCCAACTGTTTATTAAAATGCTCTAAGCGTTCCATATCTCCTGTCTCATATATTTTATAAAATTCATCCTGAATCTTTAATACTTCATGACGATTCGCAACTTTATATAAATTCTGCATCGTATGAAGAATCTCAGATACAAGATTTGACTTCTTACGGAATGAATCCTGTGCATCCATGATCTCATCACGAACTGTTGACATCTCATGATCTAAGACATCGATCGCATCTGATGCAACTAATAATTTATCTGTCACATGCTGTGGAATATCCCCTTTATACTTATACTGTAAAGAATGTTCCACGGTTGCCCAGAAATTCATCGCAAGTGTACGGATCTGTATCTCTGCCTGTATCCGCTTCTTCCCATAAATCGTATTCACTTCATAATAGATGATCACATGATAGCTTCGATATCCACTGTCTTTGGAATGTGAAATATAGTCTTTGTGGCTCTTGATCTCCATATCAGAACGACTCTCTATGATCTCTAATACACGATCAATATCTTCCACAAACTGACAGATCAAACGTATCCCCGCAATATCTTCTAATTCTTTCTCAACATCATTAACGTTGATCTTCTTTCTCTGCATCTTGTCTAGGATGCTTGAAATCGACTTTACACGTCCATCAACTTGTTCAATCGGTGAATATCTTCCGACATTTCTGTATTCTCTTATAATATGTCGAAACTTTAACACAAGTTCATCAACTGCCAGCTCATATGGGGTGAGCATTTCTCTCCATAACTGTAATTCCATGAATTCCCTCCTGTACTTATCCACTCATTATATCATATTTTAACTTCAAAAAGAATCTTGTATTACAGGATTCTTTCTTCTTACTTCATATTTTTTATTTTATTGAAATTTCCTATGCAATAAAAAAATAGTCAACTCCTATCATCTTATATGAAAGCTGACTATTTTTATCTTCATTTGTATCGTATTTGTTTGCTTCTTACCATGTAAGATAAACAGAACCCCAAGTAAGTCCTCCGCCAAAACCACTTAAAACAATCTTATCTCCTCGGTTTAGCATTCCTTTTTGATTGATCTCATCTAAAAGGATCGGAATCGTTGCTGATGAAGTATTCGCACAACGGTCTATATTCATCGGGAACTTTTCAATTGGCTGCTTCAATCTTCTCGCTGCTGCTTCAATGATCCTTTTGTTAGCCTGATGTAATACAAAATATTTGATTTCTTCTTTGGAAACGCCTGCTTCATCAAGGACTTTGTTAATACTCTTTGGCACCATACGTGCTGCAAATTTGAATACTTCCTGCCCATCCATGGCAACCTGTTGCATTGGAGAATCATCCTTTACTAAGAGATTGTTTAAATGTCTTTCTTCACATGTTAAAACATCTCCTCGTGCTCCATCAGATCCTGTATCGATAAAGATTTCTCTTTCTTCATCCGCTTCCACGATCGCGCATCCTGCACCATCTCCAAATAATACACAAGTACTGCGATCACTCCAGTCAAGAATCTTAGAAAGTGTCTCAACCCCAATGATCATCATCTTCTTACCCATTCCTGCTCTCGCATATGCAACTGCTGTATTTAATCCAAAAACGAATCCTGAACATGCTGCATTAATATCCATACAGACTGCATTGACAGCTCCGATTCCTTTCTGTACCTGACAAGCCGTACTTGGTGTTGCATAATCTCCTGATAATGTTGCAACGAAAATATGGTCTAATTCTTCCGCACTGATTCCTGCATCTTCTAATGCTTTCTCTGCAGCTTTCACTGCCATCGTTGATGTTGTATCTTCAATCGAAATGTGCCTGCTACGAATCCCTGTCCTGGATGAAATCCATTCATCACTTGTATCCATCACTTTGGAAAGGTCATCGTTGCTCACTGATTTTTCTGGAAGAAAACTTCCTGTTCCTAATATTTTTACAGACATAACTACTCCACTTATCTTAATCGCTTCTTTTTTTCTCTTCTTGATCTGTACTCATAACTGTCAGATCAAAAAACACTTTGTCTATCAAAGTATATTCTTTTTCCATTCGTTTGTCAATTGTTCTTAGATAATGATACAGACAAGACCGCCATTACTTTCATTTATGATCTTTTCCATTGTATCCTGAAGCTTTTGCTGACTCTCATCTGTCATTTTTAATGCCTTCGTCTGCATACCGTCTCCAACCAGCTGTTCTAACGTCTTTCCAAAAATATTGACATCCCACATACTTTCCCCTGGCTGATTCGATCCCTGCTCAATATAGTCCATCAGATCTTTTGCCTGATATTCTTCCCCAACGATCGGAGCGATCTCCGTTGAAATATTTGCACGGATCATGTGAATAGAAGGTGCACTTGCCTTAATTTTTACTCCGTATTTACTTCCATGTTTTACAATCTGCGGTTCTTCTAATACAATTTCTTCTTTCGTCGGTGTCACAACACCATATCCTCTTTGTTTTACTGCCGCCAATGCTTCTCCAACTTCTTCGTACTCTTTCTTTTTCTTTGCTAATTCTCCCATGATCTTGATAAATTCATATTCATTGTGAATCTCCATCCCTGTTGTTTCACTTAAAAATTCATAATAATATACATCCCCAACTTTTACTGTGATGACCACTTCCCCACTGTCCATCGCAACAGATTCTAGTTTCTGCCCCGTTATGTACTCATATTCTTTTTCTTGTTCTTCATAAATGTCTCTCATTGTTGTTTTTTCTGTGATCACATCTCTGGCCATTTGAAGTAATTCCATTTTTAATGGATGATCTTTCTTTAACATCTCTGTCCATCTTGGAACATAAAATCCAATTGATGAAATCGGAAATTCCATCAACACACTCTTTATAATTTCATAAATATCCTCTTTTTTCATCTGTTCTAAATTCATTGGTAGCACTTTTGTCTGATATTTTTCTTCCTTTTCAGCCGCTAGCTGCTTTGTGCTTTCTGAATATGGATGAATCGTATTTAATAAAACAACAAATGGCTTTTTCAATGCTTTCAGTTGTTTGATCGTTTCTTCTTCCGCTGGCTCATATTGTTTTGCTGCAATTTCCCCAAAAGAGCCATCACAAGTTACAACTACACCGATCGTTGAATGTTCCGTGATCACTTTCTTTGTTCCAATTGCCGCTGCTTTCGTAAATGGTATTTCATAATCAAACCAAGGTGTTTTTACAAGCCTCTCTTCTTCTCCTTCCATGTGTCCTGTAGCGCCTTCCACCATATATCCCACACAATCGATCAGTCGGACATTTAATTCGATTCCTTCTTCCGTCTTTATTGATACTGCTTCATTTGGAACAAATTTCGGTTCTGTTGTCATGATCGTTTTACCACTTGAAGATTGTGGAAGTTCGTCATTTGCACGATTTCTGTCGTTTTCATCTTCGATATTTGGCAATACCATCAGATTCATAAAACGTTTGATAAATGTACTCTTTCCTGTTCGCACCGGACCAACAACACCAATGTAAATCTCTCCGTTTGTCCTTGCTTTCATATCCTTATATACATTAAACTGATCCATAAGTTCCTCCTTTATAGACTGATAAAGTATATGAAGACGATAAGAAAAAAAGACCAGAAATCTGCTTATTACAGTTTCTGATCTTTTTGTTTCCATATATGATCTATGTATCTTATACTCCCTGGAAGAATCTTTCTTTCACTTCATCAACCGGCATATCTTTCCCTGTAAATAATTTGAAAGATGCAACTCCCTGCCATAATAGCATTCCTTTTCCTGGAACTGTGATACATCCATGTTCTTTTGCTTCTCTTAAGAATCTTGTCTCTTCTGGATTATATACAACATCAGCTACAACTAATCCTTCATGAAACATTGTTGTATCTGAGATCACTGTTGTATCTTCTTTTGGTTTCATTCCAAGTAATGTTCCATTAACTAAAATATCTGCTGCATCAATCTTTTCACGCATTGTATCTTTCGCATCGAGATCATATAATTCTACCTGACATTCTGGTACCTTAGCTTTGATCTTCTCTACCATCTTCTGGGCTCTCTCGAAAAATGGATCTCTTGGGTTAAAGATCGTGATAGATTTTGCTCCATCTAATGCACACTGTACCTGAATCGCTGTTGCTGCTCCACCTGCTCCAAAGATTACGATATCTTTTCCTTCAACGCCGATTCCATGATCTTTTAAGTTTGCAACAAAACCTTCACCATCTGTGATATGTCCGTATAATTTTCCGTCTCTGTTTACAATTGTGTTAACGGCACCGATCAATTCTGCTGCTGGTGATAATTCATCCATATTCTGAGCTGCTGCTGTTTTATTTGGCATTGTAACATTACATCCCTGAATATTTAACAGACGCATGGATTTTACGAATTCTGGCACTTCCTCTTCTTTAATATCAAAGGCAAGATACGCTCCATCAACTCCACATGCCTGAAAACCGTAATTCTGCATTGCTGGTGATGCGGAATGTGAAACCGGTGAACCAATCAATCCGAATAATTTTGTTGTTCCTGAAATTCTTGCTTCCACGTTTGTAATTCTCCTTCGTTTCTTTATATATTTCAAAAGACAGATGCTCTATCTTCCTTCGATAATTTCCTGGATCAGATCTCTCTCATCCATATGATGTTTCACACCTTTAATCTCCTGATAGTCTTCATGCCCTTTTCCGGCAAGAATAACAATATCTCCTGCTCCAGCATGTTCCATACAATATTTGATCGCCTCTTTACGATCTGGGATCGTAACATATTCTCCATCTGCTTTGTGAACCCCGATCAAAATATCGTTGATGATATCCATTGGTTCTTCATTTCTTGGATTATCAGATGTTACAACGGTAAGATCTGCAAGTTTTGAAGATACTTCTCCCATCTCATAACGTCTTGCTTTTGCACGGTTTCCACCGCATCCAAATAAGCAGTAGATCTTCTTAGGGTTATATTTACGGATCGTTGTTAAAAGACTTTCAAGACTCATAGCATTATGTGCATAGTCGATCATTAATGTGTAATCTCCTGGAGTCTTGATGATCTCCAAACGTCCTTTGACCTGAATTGTATTCAATGCTGATAATACATCTTCTTTGACAATTCCCATATGGCGGCAAAGAGAGATTGCTGCCAGTGAATTATATACAGTAAAGTCTCCTGGGATATCTACATGTACGTTATATTCCTGTTTTCCTTTGAGATCGTAAGCAACTCCAAGGTATCCAGGTTCCTGAATTCTTGTAATATTTTCTGCATAAACATCGTTTGTATCCTTCATTCCATATGTTTCGATCGCACATGTATGATCTTTGATGATTCTTTCTACATAGTCATCATCTCCGTTGACGATTCCTTGTTTACACTGCTTAAATAACAGACTCTTACAATGAATATAGTCGTCCATATCTTTATGTTCATTTTCCCCAATATGGTCTTCTGCAAGGTTTGTAAAAATTCCATAATCAAATTCAAATCCACTTGTTCTATGAAGCATCAATGCCTGAGAAGATACTTCCATAACAACATTTTTCAATCCTGCGTCCGCCATCTTACGGAAAGATTCCTGTACGATATAAGATTCTGGTGTTGTATTGACGGATGGAATTCTCTCATCTCCGATGATTGTCTCAATCGTTCCGATCAATCCTGTTTTCTGTCCTGCATGTTCTAGGACTGCACGGATCATATACGTTGTTGTTGTCTTTCCTTTGGTTCCTGTGATACCGATCGTTGTCAGTTCTTCTGCTGGATATCCAAAGTATGCTGCTGACATCTCGGCTAAAGCAAGTCTTGTATTATCAAACTTGATCACTGTCAGATTTTCTGGTACTTCTACATCTTTTTCTACTACGACTGCTGCCGCTCCAAGTTCAGCAACCTGTGCTACAAATTTATGACCATCAAAGGCTGCTCCGCTGATACATACAAATACACTGCCTTTTTCAATCTTTCTTGAATCATATACTAATGTAGAAATCTCTACATCTTCACTTCCTTGCACAAGGGTATATTCTGAACGTTCTAATAATTCTTTTAATATCATGTTCTATCTCCAATAATTCTTCTATCTTTGTACTCTTAATCGTCAATTCCTGTAAGATTGATCTCGCCATCAAACACTGTTGTTGCTGGTCCTGTCATAAAGATCGTATCTTTTTCTTCATCATATTCGATCTGAAGATCTCCACCTAAAAGATGTACCAAGACTTTCTTTCCTGTTTTCTTATTCAGATAAGATGCATAAGCACTTGCACAGGCTCCTGTACCGCATGCAAGAGTTTCTCCTGCGCCTCTCTCCCATACTCGCATCTTGATCGTTTTATCATCAACAAGTTCAATAAATTCTGTATTCACACGATCTGGGAACATTGGATGATTTTCAAACTTTGGTCCGATCTTCTCAATGTCGATATCTGCAACAGAATCTACAAATACAACTCCATGTGGATTTCCCATAGAAATACATGTGATATTATATTCTTTTCCATCAACGATCACTGGCTGATCGATCACTTCATCAAGATCATCATAGATTGCAGGAATCTGTGAAGCTTTTGTGATCGGTGCTTCCATATCAACTTTCACCCATGTCACTTTGCCGTCTTCAACTGTAAGTTCTAATTCTTTAATTCCGCCTTTTGTCTCGATCGTGATCGTTGTTTTATCTGTCAGTCCATAATCATAGACATATTTTGCAATACAGCGGACACCATTTCCGCACATGGCTCCTTCTGAACCATCAGAGTTATACATGGCCATTCTAAAATCAGCTTTATCTGATGGACAGATACAGATCATTCCATCAGAACCAATTCCAAAATGCCGGTCACTGATAAATTTTGCCACTTTATTTGGGTTATTGATCTTTTCTTCTAAACAGTTTACATATACGTAGTCATTGCCACAACCGTGCATCTTTGTAAATTTCATGTATAATCAACTCCTTTTTATTATTTTACGAATAAACAGTTTTATTTTACCACATCAACGTGTTAATTGTATAGATACAATCTTTGAATTTATATTTTAAAAACCAAATACTAGTATTACAAAAACAAATGAGGAACATGCCTTATCACCATTGATAAAGAATATTCCTCATAGTATTTTTTATTAACTCTTATGCCTGCTCTAACAGTTTTTCAATTCCTGCTTTCTTCACACATACACAAAACAGATCCATTGCTTGCTGTAACTCTTCTACTGTTGGGTAAGAAGGTGCCAGTCTGATATTGCTGTCTTTTGGATCATTCTTATATGGATATGTAGCTCCTGCTCCAGTTAATGTAACCCCTGCTTCTTTGGCAAGTTCTACAACTCTCTTTGCACATCCTGGAAGGACGTCTACAGATACAAAATATCCACCTTTTGGATTCTCCCATGTGATCAGTCCGCTTCCTTTTAACTCTTTCTCTAACGTATTAAGAACTGTCTCGAATTTAGGTTTTAAACAATCTGCTAAGATCTGCATATGTTTTCTGACTCCGTCTGCATTCTTAAAGAACTGCACATGGCGAAGCTGATTGATCTTGTCATATCCGATCGTCTGTGCTGTCATCACTTTCTTGATCTCTGCAATATTATCATCGCTTGATGCAATGATAGATACTCCTGCACCTGGGAATGTGATCTTGGATGTTGAGAAGAAATAATATGCTCTGTTATCATTTCCTGCTTCTTTACATGCATCTAAGATATTCTTAACTTTTACATCTTCAAAGATTGGATGTACTCCATATGCATTATCCCAGAAGATTCTGAAATCTTTGGCTGCTGTCTTCATAGAAGCTAAACGATCAACCGTTTCATCACTATAGCAGATTCCCTGTGGATTGGAATATTTTGGCACACACCAGATTCCTTTGATACTTTCATCTTCCGCAACCAGTTTCTCTACCTGATCCATATCTGGACCTTCAGATGTCATATCGACTGTGATCAGTTCAAATCCTAAAGTTTCTGTAACTGAGAAATGTCTGTCATATCCAGGGGCTGGACATAAGAATTTTACTTTCTCTAACTGTCCCCAAGGCTTCTCACCTGCTGTTCCAAATACAACCAGTCTCATCATCTGATCAAACATCAGATTCAGACTCGCATTTCCTCCAACGATGATATTCTTTGCTGGAATATCTAATAAATCGCTGAATATTTCTTTCATCTCTGGAAGTCCATCAAGAACTCCGTAATTACGCACATCCAGACCATCTTTTGCATGATAATCTGTCATTGTCTCAAGCATGCCATTTGCATGATCGATCTGATCTGGTGCTGGTTTTCCTCTTGCCATGTTTAGTGAAAGATGAAGATCTTTAAATTCCTGATACTTTTTGTTCACTTCCACTTCCTGTGCCTGTAACTCTTCTTTTGACATTTCCCTAAATGATTCCATTGTTGTCTTCCTTCCTTCATGTTTTTATGTTTTGTATATATTTATGTTTTTATATATCCTGATTAATTCCATTCAAGATTTGTATGTTCTTGTTTTCTCTCACGAAGGAGTAAGTTTGAAACTTCTTCTTTTGGATCCGCATTCTCAAATAACACTCTGTTCACTGCTTCCACAATTGGTACAGCTACATTGCATTTCTTTGCAAGTCCAAGGGCTGCTTTCGCTGAATATACCCCTTCTACAACCATTTTTACTTCTTTCATAGCTTCCTCTGCAGTCATACCTTTTCCCATTAAGTATCCTGCTTTACGATTTCGACTATGTACGCTTGTACATGTAACGATCAGATCTCCAACTCCTGTAAGGCCTGAAAATGTCTCTGGTTTTCCACCAAGTGCTTCTCCAAGACGTGTCAGTTCTGCAATTCCTCTTGTCATTAATGCTGCTTTTGTATTATCTCCATATCCAAGACCATCAACCGTTCCTGCTGCTAATGCAATAACGTTCTTTAACGCTCCTCCAAGCTCAATTCCAACAATGTCAGAACTTGTGTATACACGGAATACTTTATTCATAAATACATCCTGAAGCATTTCCGCTGTCTCTTTATTCTTTGCACCAACTACAACCGTTGTAGGAATTCCTCTTCCTACTTCTTCTGCGTGACTAGGCCCTGATAGTACACAAACTTCTGCATTTGGAATCTCTTCTTCAATGATATCCGATAATGTCTTATATGTAACATCTTCGATACCTTTTGCAACGTTAACAATGATCTGCCCGTCTTTTATAAATGGGGACATCTGTTTTGCAACCATACGAACAACAGGTGAAGGAACTGCCATAACAACAACATCTTCATCTGTTAAAGCTGTTTTAAGATCTGCCTCGATCATAATATTATCTGGCAATTTTACTCCAGGTAATTTCTCTACCTGCTCTCTCTTTGTGGAAAGCATCTCTATTTCATGCGGATCATGTGTCCACAATGTCACTTCATGTCCATTATTTGCTAATAATACCGCAAGGGCACTTCCCCAGCTTCCTGCACCGATAACGCTAACTTTCTTCATCTGTTTAAGTTCCTCCTAACGTTTTACTTTCTGACCTAATTTATTCTCAGTACCATTCATCAAACGCCCAATATTCGCACGATGGCGCCAGATTGCCATGGCTGTAAATATACATCCAACAATAACTAATTTCCAATCATGTGGATTGTTAAAATACAAAATAAATGGAATGATTAGCACCATGCAGATTGATCCTAACGATACATACTTAGAAATAGCCGTAATGATCAAAAATACTGCTGCACAGACCAACCCAAGCTGCCAGTGAAATGCAAAAATAACTCCCCCAGTTGTCGCTATTCCCTTTCCACCTTTAAACCCAAGATAAAACGGGAAATTATGTCCCAGTACTACTGCAAATCCTGTCAAAAGCCAAAGATAAGCTTCTCCTTCTACATGAAAAGCCGGCATGATCACATATCTCGCAAGATTCACCGCCACAAGTCCTTTGACGGCATCTCCAAGAAATGTAATGATCGCTGCTGTCTTTCCCAAAGTTCTTAATGTATTCGTTGTCCCGGAATTTCCACTTCCGTAATCTCTGATATCGATCTTATTTACTCGTCCGACAATATATCCTGTCTGAATACACCCAAACAGATATCCGACGATCATACACACAACAATACAAACTGCCATTATCTTTCCTTCCTTTCCCTCGCAATAATATGAATTGGTGTTCCTCTGAATCCAAATGTATTACGGATCTGGTTCTCAAGATATCTTGTATATGAAAAATGCATTAACTGACGATCATTGATAAACACAACAAATGTTGGCGGTTTTACAGAAACCTGTGTGATATAGTAAAGTTTTAATCTCTTTCCTTTGTCTGATGGTGGCTGTTTCATCGCTACCGCCTCTGTAAGGATCTCGTTTAAGACTCCTGTCTGTACACGTAATGCATGATTCTCGATCACCATATCAAGAACATCAAAAATCTTAGGAAGTCTCTGTCCTGTCTTAGCAGAGATGAAAACAAGTTCTGCATATGACATATAAGATAAGACTTCTCTAACCTGGTTTGTAAACTTGTAGATTGTCTTATCGTTCTTCTCAATGAGATCCCATTTGTTAACCGCAATGATCATACCTTTTCCACGTTCATGGGCAATTCCTGCGATCTTAGCATCCTGTTCTGTGATTCCTTCTTCCGCATCAATGACTAAGATTGCCACATCACAACGTTCTACTGCTGCAACCGTACGGATCACACTGTAACGTTCGATATCTTCTTTGACTCTGGCTTTCTTTCGAAGTCCAGCTGTATCGATGAATACATATTCTTTTCCATTACGTTTGACCGTTGTATCAATCGCATCTCTTGTTGTTCCTGCAATATCAGAAACGATCAGACGGTCTTCTCCCAATAATTTATTGATCAATGAAGATTTTCCTGCATTTGGCTTTCCGATGATCGCAACTCTTGGTCTTTCATCTTCTTTCTCATCTGCATCCTGTGGATTGCAGTGAACAAGAACTTCATCTAACAGATCACCGAATCCAATCTTGGAATTCGCTGAAACTGGAAATGGTGTTCCAAGCCCCAGATTGTAAAATTCATAAGTATCCAGAACGAATTTTTCGTAATTATCTACTTTATTGACTGCTAACACAATTGGTTTTCCTGATCGTCTTAACATATCTGCCACCTGATAGTCTGCATCGACAAGCCCCTGTCTTACGTCTGTAAGGAAAATGATCACATCTGCTGTCTCCATTGCAATCTCTGCCTGTCCTCTCATGTGGCTTAATAATAGATCACCACTGTCTGGTTCAATACCACCTGTATCAATCAATGTAAACTGATAGTTTAACCATGTCACATCTGCATAGATACGGTCTCTTGTAACTCCTGGTGTATCTTTAACAATTGAAATTTTTTCTCCTGCCAGTGCATTAAACAATGTAGACTTTCCTACATTCGGTCTTCCTACAATGGCAATGATCGGCTTACTCATAATCTATATACCTCTCTAAATGTTTCAAAACCTGTACTGTTTCTTAGTATACCTTATCTTATGAAATTCGTCCAGTGTGAAGAATTTCACAAGATATATTCTTTTTATTTACCTTTTTATAACACAATAAATGCTGCCAGATTACCACGTTTCCCATGACTTGCTCTATGCGAAAACAGTAGATCAGGATTACAACATGTGCAGATATCTGTAATATCAAGATTTTCTGGACGGATTCCTGCTTCTGTCAAAATAATCTCATTTGCTTTCCAGAGATCAAGCTGGTATTTTCCATTCCCTTTATCATCCAAAAATTCTTTTGCATCATGTCCTGTCAGTTCTTTTTTAAACTCATCTGCAACATCTTCACTAACCTCATAGCAACTTCGGCAGATTGATGGTCCAATGGCTGCGATGATATTTTCCTTTTTACTTCCATATTCATTTTCTAAAAATTGTACCATCTTGGCACCGATTCTTCCAACAGTGCCTCTCCATCCTGAATGTGCTAAAGCTGCAGCCTTTTCTACCGGATCATAAAAAAACAAAGGCACACAATCTGCATATCCTGTATAAAGCGGAATCCCCTGCTCATTTGTAGCAAGACCATCCATATCTTTCATAACTTTCCCACAATCTTCTTTCGTTACCTTATGGATTCTCGTCTCATGAATCTGATTTGAAAATACCAGCTTTGTATGATCGAATCCGATCGCTTCTGAGATTCTTCTGAAATTTTCATCCACAGCTTCTTTTTTATCTCCACGGTTATAGCTTAAATTCAACGTGGAAAACATTCCTTCGCTGACTCCACCCATACGTGTTGAAAATCCATGTCTGACTCCTGCCTGATCCAATTTTTTAAATGTCAGATATGGAACAGACCCCTCATGTAATATCGTAGACTGATTATCGTTTGATTTTTTAAAATGCATGTTTTATCACCCTGATCTTCTTTCCTAAAATCTCCACTACATCAAAACGGATCGGCTGTTCAAAAGATAGATGATTCTTCTTTAAATAAATCATTGCACTCTTTCGGATCTTCTGCTGTTTTCTTTGGTCTACAGCTTGTGCCGGATATCCCTTTTTGTCATCTTTTCTGTATTTTACTTCCACAAATACCAATGTCTGATTTTCTTTTGCTATAATATCAATCTCTCCGACTTTTGTATAAAAGTTTTGTTCAAGGACGTCATATCCTTGCTGTTTCAGAAACCAACAGGCAATCGCTTCTGCTTTTGCCCCTGTCTCCCTGTTATTTTTCTTCATATTATATATGCTTTTTTGTTTTTTATATGTATTTCTTTACAAATGTTCTTCTATGGATATCACAGATTCCCTGCTTTTTGATTCCTTCAATATGTGCTTTGGTTCCATATCCTTTATTTTTTGCAAAGTCATATCCCGGATAAATTATATCATATTCTTTCATCATACGGTCCCTTGTAACTTTCGCAACAATACTTGCCGCTGCGATCGATGCACTTTTTGCATCTCCTTTGATGATCGGAATCTGTTCAATCTCAACATCTGGAATTGTGACCGCATCATTCAATAAAAGATCTGGTTTTATCGAAAGCTTTGAAATTGCCTGCTGCATTGCCTTATAAGTTGCCTGCAGGATATTGATCTCATCGATCACTTCTTCTGAAGACATTCCAATACCGATTGCAACTGCTTTCTCATAAATCTCATCATATAAAAGCTCCCTTTTCTTCTCTGAAAGCTTTTTGGAATCATTCAGATATAAAATATCACAGTCTTTTGGCAAAATCACTGCAGCCGCAACAACAGGTCCTGCAAATGGTCCTCTTCCAACTTCATCAATTCCACAAATCGCCTGATGATCTCCATATTCTCTTTCAAAAGAAAACATCTCATACATTCTTTCTTTCTCAAGCCTTAATTTTTCTAACTTCTTGGCTTCTCGTTCTTCTTTCTTTGTCATAAGTCTTAAAACCCTTCCTATGGCCGGATCACACCTGCATTCTTCCATGGATAAAACCGGAAAATGATCCTCCCTGTGATCTTTGACCTCTTTACTGGACCAACCTCTTTGTATCTGCTGTCATTACTATTATCTCTGTTATCTCCTAAAACAAAATATTCATCTGATGAAAGATGAAACTTTCCTTTTAATTCACATGAATCTGTCGTATGATCTTTAGAATAATCTTTTACTTCTTTGTCGTTTACATAGACTTTTCCTTTTGTAATCTTTACCGTTTCTCCTGGAAGTGCGATCACTCGCTTTACAAAAAACTGATCGCCACCTTCTGGTCCTGGAAATACAATGATCTCATATCGTTTAGGATCCCGAAAACGATATGTTAACTTATCTAACAATACTTGATCTTGATCATGCAAGTGCGGTTCCATTGAATGTCCACTTACTTTCGTCCGTTCACCAACACACGTAATAAGAACAAATGCAAATGCAACCGCGATCAAAATGGTACCCAGCAACCTTAGAATACTTTTAAACATTCTTATATCTGCCCCTCAAAGGCTTTTATGCCTCTTTTGTCCCTTCTTCTGGTGTTTCCAGAGAAATTTTTCCTAATTTCCCATTTCGGAATTCCTCTAATACGATCTTTGATGCTTTTTCGTAATCTAATTCATTTCCTTTCATCTTACAATTACGATTTAGCGCAATCTGTTCTAAGATTTTCACTTTATCTTCATTTTCATCTACTTGATAGCGATCAGCAAGAATTCCCTGATAATGATTTTTTAAATACTCGATCAGTTCGATCGCCATTTCATCCTGATTAAGGATTTCATCTCTGATCGATCCAATCAATGCCAGACGAAGCCCAACCTGCTGGTCTTCAAATTTAGGCCATAAAATTCCAGGGGTATCTAACAATTCAATATTCTTATTTAATTTGATCCACTGTTTTCCTTTTGTAACTCCTGGTTTATTTCCTGTTTTTGTACAGGCTTTTCCAACCAGACTGTTGATAAATGTTGATTTTCCAACGTTTGGGATTCCTGCGATCATTGCTCTGATCGGACGGTTTTTAATCCCACGTTTTCTATCTCTCTCAAGTTTTTCCTTGCAGGCATCCATAACGATCGCCTGTGTACCTTTGACACCTTTTCCTGATCTTGCATTTGTTCTTGCTACATAGAATCCTTTTTCTTTAAAATATTCTTCCCACTGTGCAGTCACACGTTCATCTGCCATATCTGTCTTATTTAACAAGATCAATCGTGACTTGTTCGCTGCCAACTGGTCAATATCCGGATTTCTGCTGCTTAGCGGAATTCTTGCATCCACAAGTTCGATCATAATATCGATCAGTTTCATGTTTTCCTGCATCATACGTTTTGCTTTGGTCATATGACCCGGGTACCACTGAAAATCCATTCTTTATTTCTCCTTCCCTCTGTTTACCACGGCCAGTATTTGATGCCGACCTTTCCAATGATATTTGTTCTTTTGATATTTCCAACACTCGCACTTCTGGAATCTTCACTATTATTATAGTTATCTCCCACAACAAAGTACTGCTTACTCTTTAATGTAATCTCATCTGCTGCTAATCCTGCAGATAAAATCTTCTGACTTGAAAATGCTTTTGTTTTCTTTCCGTTTACATAGATTCTGCCGTTTTTGATCTGAACCTTTTCTCCCGGAAGACCTATCACTCGTTTTACATAGTAATTTCCATTCTTGTCATCTGATTTAAATATGACCACATCATACCTGCTTGGTCCCTTGATCTGATAGATCAGGCGATTCACCAGATGTTTTTCACCTCTTTCGATCGTTGGTGACATAGAATCACCTTGAATCGTAAAACTGAAACACACAAATCTTACTAACAAAAATGCCAGCAACACAACTCCGACAAATTTTAAGACATACTGAATCACGATTTCCCTTTGCTGACGCTGTTTCTTGCGCATCTGATAGGTTACTGTGTATCCTTTCCTCATAGAAGAACTCCTTTCCTCTTCGTATAGAAAGATTCGTAAAATTCCTGTATACTAAAACAGGGATAAGCTATACAGCCTATCCCTCTCTTTTGACAATCTTTGTCTGATTATACTCTTTCTTTTACTTTTGCTGCTTTACCAACACGATCACGTAAGTAGTATAATTTAGCACGTCTTACTTTACCACGTCTTACTACTTCAATCTTTTCGATGATTGGAGAATGTACTGGCCATGTTTTTTCAACACCAACACCACTTGCCTGTTTTCTTACAGTAAATGTTTCGCGTGCTCCACCATTCTGTCTTTTGATGACTGTTCCTTCAAAAATCTGAACTCTTTCACGGTTTCCTTCTTTTACTTTCGCGTGAACTCTTACAGTGTCTCCTGTTTTGAATTCAGCAACTTCTCTTAACTGTGCATCTTCGATGCTTTTAATAATATCCTGTGCGCTCATTGTTGTTCCTCCTTGAACGTATTCAGATGTTCTTAATACCTAATGTAACAGAGGACCATCCATATTTATAACAACTTGAACATACTATCATATTTTTTTATGTGAAGCAAGTGTTTTTTTGTATTTTTTAAGATTCTTTACCTTAATACAAATTTCTCCATTGCCTTTGCGACTCCATTTTCCTGATTGGAAACTGTAATATAGTCTGCGATCGCTTTCATAGAATCAAGGCCATTTTCCATAACAACCGCAAGTCCTGCACTTTCTAAAAGTTCTCTGTCATTGTCTGCATCCCCACAACTCATAATCTCTTCTTTTTGAATATTCAAGATCTTTGCAAGATGGAACAGACCATCTCCTTTATTACAGCCTTTCTTAGAAATCTCAAGATTCTTTGGAAGAGAACTTGAAAACTGAATGTCTTCAATCTTACTCAATGCATCCGCTGCTCTTCGTCTTTCTTCCATCGTCTTAAATAATAAAGTTGTCTTCTCAACAGTTGTTGACTGTTCTTTTACAAACATCTCTAAATCATCAACAAGAACTCTCGACCCCTGCACAATTGCTTTTGTATTTGAATCAAGTTCATAATAATCAATATTTTCCATTTCTTTTTTGTTAGCATAGGATTGCCCATTTAAACTAATACTTTCCATTAGATCAAATTGCTTCAGAAAATCCATCAACTCTAAAACCCGATCCATTTCAAAATGATTTTTATAAATCACTTTTTCTTCTTTTAAGTCATAAATGGTTGCACCATTACTGAAAATCCCATAGCGGATTCCTTCCATCTCCTTTAACTCTGGCGGTAATGCATTCACAGCTCTTCCTGTAGCCGGAACGAAATAAACACCTTGTGCCATTGCTTTTTTGATTACATTCTGTGTATATTGTGTGATCTTGCGATCACGATTCAAAAGAGTTCCATCCATATCCGCTGCGACAAGCTTGATCCTATTTTCCCCCATCTTTTTCTTTCATCTCCTTCTCATATGCTTCCCAAAGATCTGGTCTTCTCTCTTTGGTACGTTTGACTGACTGTTCATGTCTCCATTTGCGGATATTCTCATGATGTCCGGATAAAAGAACTTCTGGTACCTCTTTATCTAAAAACACAGGTGGTCTTGTATACTGTGGATATTCAAGCAACCCATTTTCGAAAGATTCATCCCCAGCAGAATCATCATTATGTAAAACACCTGGAACCAATCTTGAAATTGAATCGATCATCACCATTGCAGGCAATTCCCCACCAGTCAATACATAATCTCCGATCGATACATAATCTGTGACTATTTCTTCCAAAACTCTCTCATCGATTCCTTCATAATGCCCACATAAAAAAACTAATTCTTCTTCTTTTGCAAGTTCCTTTGCCATCTCCTGATGAAATGTTGTTCCTTGCGGTGTCAAATAGACAACTCTTGGTTTCTTCTTCATATCTTTTTCAAGATCTTTATACGCACGGTAAACCGGCTCTGGCTGCATCACAAGCCCTGCACCGCCTCCATATGGATAATCATCAACCTTCATATGTTTATTTGTGGAATAATCACGGATATTCACTGCATTGATTTCAAGAAGTCCCGCATCGATCGCTCTTCCGATAATACTTGTATTCAGCCCGTCCATCACCATCTCTGGAAATAATGTTAATATATGAAATCTATTCATCTAATAATCCTTTCATTACATGAACTGTGATCTCACCTTTTTGAAGATCTACATTCTTAATGCATTCTCTGATTGCTGGAAGTAAGACCTCTTTTCCATCTTCCATCTTCACTTCATAGACATCATTTGCACCCGTCTGTAAAACATCAGTTAATTCCCCAAGAACTTCTCCATTATCCTCTCTGATCACAGAAAGACCGATAAGATCTGCGATGAAGTATTCGTCTTTTTCAAGAGGTACTGCCTGATCTCTTGTAACAAACAGTCCTTTTCTTTTATACATCTCTACTTCGTTGATATTTGAAAATTCTTTAAATTTTAAAACTGGCTGGTTCTTTACAAATTTGCATGACACTACGTGTAATAGTTTTCTTTCTTTTCCTGTATCTAAATATACTTCTTTTAATTTCTTAAATCGTTTGATATCATCTGTCATCGGAAATACTTTGACTTCCCCAACGATGCCGTGTGTGTTAGCGATTGCTCCTACTTGTAAGAATTCTTCCATGGATTCATTTTATTCCTTTCATTTTGATTTTTCTATTTATTATTGTATAAAATGGTTTAAAAAAACACAACTATTTTATTATAATCGTACTTGTTATAATATATCAATACAAAATGGCAGAAGATTCAACTCCAATAATATTATCAACAAACTGAAGATAAGCAATTTGAATATTTTCCAAACACCTCGATAAATCGGTGTTGTTTAATCCCTTTTACCATCTGTCATCTGTTAATAAATACAAAAATTATTAGCCAGTACCGTATAACATACACACTGTGTAGTGGTTTGAATCACGTAAATTATTTGAATATTTTAAAAAGAGATCATGTGTCAGCAACCGTACGGACACGTCTGCACTTAGCGAGTGGATGGTCGTTAGACCATTCAGGAGCTTAGTACAGCTACGTGGGAGTCCGAACGCAAGTGGGTTGCAGACACATGATCTCTTTTTATAATATTCCACCAATAATTTCCGTCTTCAAACTACAAATCACAATTTATTTCAAAGCAGCCAACGTTTTCACAACCAGTTCCCATGTACGTTCTGTAGATGAGATACTCAAGACCTCATTTGTTGTATGAATATGTTCCATCTGTGGTCCAAAGGATACTGCATCAAGTCCTGGCAATTTGGAAGCAAAGATTCCACATTCAAGTCCTGCATGAATACCTTCAACAACTGGTTCTTCTCCGTTGTATAAATGTTTATATGCTTCAACCATAACCTCACGTAATCTGGAATCTGCTTTGTATTCCCATCCTGGATATGGTCCTACAATCTCTACATTTCCTCCTAATGTTTCTGTAAGAGATGTTAATTGATCGATCAGATACTGTTTTTCCGTCTCACTGGAACTTCTAACTGCAAATGTCATCTGTACTTCAGATTCTTCTGTTGTTAAAATTCCCATATTCAGTGATGTCTGTACTAATCCTTCAATCTCTGGATTCATTCTCTGAACACCATTTGGCATATGAACCATTGCTGTTACTACTGCAAATGTTGTATCTTCTGTAAATGTTTCTACGTTTGTTGCTTCTTTTACATTTACTGTTAATTTCGCATTAGGATCTGTCACTTTATATTCTTCTTTGATCTGTGCAAATGTATTTTCAATGATCTGTTTTGCTGCTTCTAATTCTTCTGGAAGTACTGCAACAGATGCTTCGCTAAACTTAGCGATCGCATTGTCTTTTTCTCCACCATTTACGGAAACAAGCTGCATTTCAACCTCATTAAACAGACTTAACAATATTCTTGCCATTGCACAGTTTGCGTTCATACGCCCTTTGATGATCTCGACACCAGAATGTCCACCTGTGAATCCAGTCATCTTGATTTCAATGACAGATGCATTGACAGTTTCTGTCTCATATGGAATCTTACAGATCACGGATGCTCCACCTGCACAGCTGACTGTAAATACTCCTTCATCTTCACAATCCATGTTCATAAATAAACGTCCCTTAAGATCTGAAACATCAATAGTTGCTGCTCCAAGCATACCGATTTCTTCGTTAACTGTAAAGATTGCTTCGATTGGTGGATGTGCCATTTCTTCATCGTCTAACACTGCAAGTGTATATGCAACTGCGATTCCATCATCTCCACCTAAAGAAGTTCCTTTTGCTGAAATATAATCTCCATTGATTTCCAGATCCAATCCTTCTTTTTCCATATCTTTATCGCAATCTGCTTCTTTGACTGCAACCATATCCATATGTCCCTGAAGGATGACTGGTTCAGAAGCCTCATATCCTTTGGATCCATCTTTCCAGATGATCACATTCAGGTCTTCATCCTGTCTGTATTTTAATTCATGTGCTTTTGCAAAATCTACCAGATAATCGCTGATCTGCTGCAGATTTCTTGATCCGTGAGGGATTGAACAAATCTCCTCAAAATATTTAAATACTTTGTTTGGCTGTAATTCTCCTAATACTGACATTTTATGTCCTCCTTATTTTTTATGCATTTTGTAACGACTGCCCTCTTGTTCGAGCTGATTTGTTTTCAGCATATATTCTACAAGTTTCTTCGCATAGTCTCGTTTATCCTTCACAACCGCTCTGTTTCTTGAAAACGGCTGTTTCGCTTCAAGACCTTCGCAAATCTGTTCTACCTGTGAAATTGTAACATATTCATGCTGTTTTAAATACTTTTTTATTTTATCCTGTCCTTTGCTAAAAAGCAAATTCATCAGGTCACTTGTCTGATTCTTTTGTTTTACGATTCCCCATCCATATAGGATCATCGTCACTACGGCAAATAAAACAATGCCTATGATCACTGTTGATATTTTCATTTTAAATCCTTTTTCACTTCTAATAATATTTATTCTTCAAAAACAATGTATTTATTTCTTTCTAAAATTGCAAAATACTGTGATAATCTTTCATATAACTGTGTTGCTGCACCTTCATGAACTGTTTGAAGTTCTTTTCCTATCTCATAAATACTTTTCTTTCCATCAATTTTCTGCCACACAAAACTTCCATATTCATCTAATTTGATAAAACTGTAACGTGGTTTTTTAAATAATTTCTGCGCGATCGTATTATAAAATCCAGTATTTTCTACTGTAATTTCTACAATTCCATCTTCTAACACTTCCCATTTCATATCATTGATCTTCGGGACGTTGTCAATATAATTCTTCTTTTCTTTCATCAATTCACCTTTTTATTCAGAAAGCACTACCGCAGGATCGCAGCAGTGCTTTCTTCTCACTGAAATACATATTTATTTTTATTATTTTGCGTCTACTTCAATCGTCTTTTTATTTCTTGTGAAGTAGAATAATGTAGCTAACAATACTGCAAAAGCTGCTAAACCTACCCAGTTACCTACACTCTGGAAGGCAGCTCCATATACAGATGACAGATCAATCTTATCTGAAACACCAAATACTGCCAGTACAGCCAGAAGGATACCAACGATACCTTCTCCTGCGATCATACCTGCAGCATAAAGAACTCCTCGATCTGATCCGTCTTTTCTTGCCGCATCACTGTCATATTTTCTCTTATTATCAATAAACCAACGAATCAGTCCACCAACCATGATCGGTGTACTTAAGTAAATTGGTAAGTAAAGACCGATTGAGAATGCTAACACTGGAATTCCAAGGATTTCAACAACGATTGCGATAAACACACCCATGAAAATCAATACCCATGGTAATGTACCACCCATAACACCTTCAACAACCATCTTCATCAATGTTGCCTGTGGTGCTGGGATCTGATCAGAACCGAATCCCCATGCTGCGTTCAGAAGATACATAACTCCTCCGATCGCAAATGCTGCTACGATCGCACCGATCAATTCTCCGATCTGCTGTAATCTAGGTGTCGCACCTACGATATAACCTGTCTTTAAGTCCTGTGAAGTATCTCCTGCCATAGCTGCTACGATACAGATAACAGTACCAATAGAAATTGCTGATACCATACCTGCTGCGCCTGTATTCCCAGTTGCTTTTAAGATAAATGTTGTTACGATCAGTGTCGCGATCGCCATACCTGATACTGGGTTATTACTACTTCCTACAATACCAACCATTCTAGATGATACCGTTGCAAAGAAGAAACCAAATACAACGATCATCAATGCTCCTAAGAAGCTTACTGGAATCTCTGGTAATAACCAGATTAAAACTGCAATGATCAGGATTCCTCCAAGAACTACTTTCATAGAAATATCCTGCTGTGTTCTTAACTGGCTGTCACCTTTCTTACCGAATCCCTTCATAGCATGTCCAAATGTCTTGATCATTGTTGGGAATGTCTTGATCAGACTGATCAGACCACCAGCTGCTACTGCACCAGCACCAATATATCTGACATAGTTACTCCAGATCTGGCCTGCACCTAACTGATTAAATGCAAGTGCTTTTCCTGTCTCATCAACAACTTTTGATAAAGAATCTCCACCAAAATAAGCAATTGCAGGAATTAATACAAGATAAGATAACACACCACCTGCAAAAAGATAGCTTGATACCTGCACACCACAGATATAACCTACACCTGCTAATGCCGGAAGAACATCCATACCAACGGATGTTGTGTACTGTCCCTGCATTGAAAATTCAACTTCACTAGGGAAAAGTTTTAAACCATCTGCAATAAATTTATAAACTGCCGCAATTCCGAGTCCTGCAAATACAACTTTAGATTTACTTCCTCCTTCTTCTCCAGCTAAAAGCACTTCTGCACAAGCTGTTCCTTCAGGATAAGGAAGTACCCCATGTTCTTCTACGATGAGGGCTGTACGAAGAGGTACCATAAAAAGTACTCCTAAAATACCACCGCAAAGTGCGATCAATGCGATAGATACGAAAGATGGAGCAGTAACTCCACTTCCCTTTTCTGATGCCCAAATAAAAATAGCAGGGATTGTAAAGATTGCTCCTGCTGCTAATGATTCACCTGCTGAACCAATTGTCTGTACCATGTTATTTTCAAGGATGGAATCCTTCTTCAAGATCACACGGATCACACCCATGGAAATAACTGCCGCTGGAATGGAGGCTGATACAGTCATACCAACTCTTAGCCCCAAATAAGCGTTAGCTCCACCAAATATAACCGCCAGTATCATACCAAGGATTACTGATGTAACTGTAAACTCTGGTAATACTTTATCTGCGGAAATAAAAGGCTTAAAGTCATTTTTCTTTTCCATTTTTCTCTCCTACTTTCAATATATATTTCACTGTATCTCTCTATTATACTAAATCACACAAGAAAAAGAAACCCCTTCTTTTTCTTAAACTTCTTAACTTACATTCCTCGCATTTATTAATAAACAGTTTTGCTTTATGTGTTGTATAAAATACGTTATACATCAAAACAAATCAAGCATATTATCCAAATAAACTTCTTCTCTAACGCATATCTGGTATTCTGGTTTTACCATATAGTATAGTAGAAATTCCAAAACCAACGCACTTCCCAATCCACGTCCTTCAATTTTAAAATTCTCAAACCCCATTGGAAGATAAATTTTCTTTATATCATCAACACTGATAAATCCTGGATTCTTCATTGCCTTTGAAAAACGATAACCTTCCTTTGCATCTGGCGAGTTGCATTCGTGATCTGGTATCATCTCTCCTAAGTTTTTTCGACTGACTATTTCGTAGCATTGCTTTCTGTCTTTACATCCAAACCAACAGCATTCATTGCATAAAAATTCCACTTTATTTTTTTCCTGCTCCGAAAGCATGTTTAATTTATCAAACGCTTTATTTAACCGAAAATCTGGTACTACATACTGAAAATCTTCTTTCTTTACTTCTTGCAAAAATTCATTAAAATCCGTCAACACTTTTGTCGTAGAAGATACAAAATATAATTTTGGATAATTTATTTCCAAATACTTAAGCAATAAATCCGAATGGACGATCACACCATTTCTTTTTTCTCCAACTTCTTCAAACATTTTGCATAGGACATTGCATTTTTTATCTGTTAAATGTTCTTTTCTAAGTAAACTGTTGCTAAAAGTCAGTCTGGCTGAAACTCCATATTCCTGTGTAAGTTTTAAGACTTCTTCTGGATTATCAGATCCAAATCCTGCGCGTCCACCTCCCCAGAGACAATCTGCAGGAGAGCCATAGATGGAACTGATCTCACACCAGTCATAAAAGTATTCTCTGTGTTCCTTATATAATGGCAGAAAGGCACAATATAATTCATAAAATTCAAATAATCCTGGCAGGTGATAGTATACTTTTTTGTTTTTTCTTTGACTCATTTGTTATTTCTCCCATTTCTGATCGTCATTTTTCTTTCCTATTATTTTCTTATAGTCATATTTTTCTATATTTTAAGCGATATCAAATCATTTGAAAAGAATAAAATGCTCAAATTTCTTTCTTTTATAGAATCATCAAAGTATCACATATGTACTACATAGTAAAAACATGGTACAATAGCCTACAGTTTAAACTCTACATACGAACGGAGAATTATTACAATGGAAAAAGATTTAACAACTGGAAATATCACACCACAACTGATTCGATTTACGATACCGCTCGTCCTTGGCAATATCTTTCAGCTGATGTATAACGCAATCGACAGTATCATTGTCGGGCGTTTTGTTGGAAGTCAAGCTTTGGCTGCTGTTGGTATCTGTAATCCGATTTCTACATTATTTATTTTATTTCTAAATGGACTTTGTATGGGTGCCAGTATCCTGATGGGAAATATGTTTGGAGCTAAGGAATACGATAAACTTCACAGACAGATCAGCACAACAATGATCTCTGGCATTATATTTTCTCTTACGTTGTCTGTTCTTTGTATTTTATTTGCTCATCCAATCCTTACCTTGATGCAGGTGGATTCCGTGATCATCTCTATGACCAAACTTTATTTACACATTATTTTTTCTGGTCTTATTTTTACATTAATGTATCTGTTTCCTGCGGTTACAAATGGGGTTCAGGGATATTTTCGTGGAATCGGGGATCTTAAAATTACGTTGATCAGTAGTTTTGTGAATATGTCTGTTCGTGTGATCTTTGCTGCTATTCTTGTGTTCCATTTTTCATTGCAAATTGAAGCATTACCGTTTTCTTATCTTGCCGGATGGATTGGAATGCTTGTGGCGGAAATACCGTTGCTTTTGAAGAAATTTTAATTTGCTGGTTTGATGACGAAAATTATTGGTGGAATATTATAAAAAGGGTTATCTGTCTGCGACGCGCTCTCGCTCGACTCACACGCAGCTGTACTAAGCTTCTGAATGGTCTAACGACCATCCACTCACTAAGTGCAGGCGTGTTCCTACGGTCTCAGACAGATAACCCTTTTTATAATATTCAAATAATTTACGTAATCGAAACCACTACCGAATGTGTATGGAGAATGATCTTGGATATAAATTAGTTTTTTCAAGACAGAAGATAAGTGTTTATTATACTCCTAAACATCCCAACAAATCAAAATTTTATCTTGGTGTTAATTCTACATACATATCTTTGTACTGTCTTGCACTTGTCTCCCATGATACATCTTTATTCATATCACGGATCACCATATCATCCCAGCTTGCTCTATTCTCAAAGTAGCATGTCTTTGCTCTATTGATCGTATCATACAGAAGTCCGCTTTCATATCGATCAAATGTAAAGCCGTTACCTGTATTATCAAACATGTTATATGGCCAAACAGTATCTCTAAGTCCTCCTGTCTCTCTGACAATTGGAATCGCACCATATCTCATAGCAATCAATTGTGTTAGTCCGCATGGCTCGAATCTTGATGGAACTAAAAGTGCATCACATCCAGAATAGATATTGTGGGCAACATTTTCATCGTAAGCAATATAGGCACAAAAACTTCCTTTATATTGATTCTCGTAAGAACGGAAAGCTTCTTCATACCAGGAATCACCTGTACCAAGAACAACTACCTGTGTATTTCCATCCATAACGCCTGGAATTACGTCATTGACCAGATCAAGTCCTTTTTGGTTCGTAAGACGAGAAATCAATCCGATCACCATCTTGTGTTCGTCGACCTCTAATCCTAAAGATTCCTGTAGTGCTTTCTTATTCTTCTTTTTATTTTCGATTGCTGTCTTTGCATCATAATTTGCTTTTAACAACTTGTCTGTAGATGGATTCCAGATGTTGATATCAATACCATTTACAATTCCTCTGATCTTATTCTGGTGATATCTTAAGTGCTCTGCAAGTCCTTCTCCATATTCTTCTGTCTGAATCTCTCCAGCGTATGTGTTACTTACCGTTGTAAGTCTATTACAATAAGTGATTCCACCTTTTAACATATTCGCATCCAGCCAGTTCTGAGTCAGGCAGTCTTTGTTGAATACATAATCAGGCAATCCTGACCAGTATTGGATCATTTTTCTGTCGTAGATACCTTGGAATTTTAGGTTATGTATCGTAAGTACTGCACTTGCACGTCCTACATTTGTATCTGCAAAACATGTTCTTAGATAAAGCGGTACCAATGCTGCCTGCCAGTCGTGGCAGTGTACTACATCAGGAACCCAGTCCAGATAATTCAGTGCCGCCAATGCTGCCTTGGAAAAGTAACAGAACTTTGGAATATCATCAATCAGATTTGTATACGGATTACCCCAAGAGAAAAATTCCTCATTGTCGATAAAATCATAAATTACACCATCTTCCTGATACTCCATAATACCTACATAGTATTGTCTTCCATCAGAACAAAGATCCATATAGAAAGAGCCTTTGTATTCCATCTTTTCTTGGTATTCCCAAGGAATGCATTTATACCTTGGAAGGATTACTTTCACATCTACATTTAATTTAGCAAGACTCTTTGGAAGTGCAGACATTACATCTCCAAGACCTCCTGTTTTCACAAATGGATAGCATTCTGAGCCAATAAAAACGACACTTCTTCTTGGTCCAAGATCAGGCTGTTCAATAACCTGATTTTCTTCTACTGGCGTTTCTATTTTGATTTCTTCTTTTGGTTCTGGTTGTGCAACTTCCTCTTTTATTATTGTAGGTTCTGCTGTTGGAATAACAGTCTCTTCTGTATCTGTACTTTTCACTGTTGAAACAGTTGCTTTTTTTGCCCTGCTTTTTGCATTATTTCTTGTCTTACTTTTTGTTCTTGTTTTTCTGCTCATATTTGCCTCCAATCTGCAACATACATCATGCGGTCTGTAATGAATTTTTATGATATTCTTATTATACCATAAATATTTTCAAATAACAAATGCCCAAAACATCGTATTTAAGCCATTTGTTGAATGTTTTAATACTTCTAAACTGCCTCTAAAATACTATATTTAGTAACAAATTAGTAACATAGGAATATTATTTTTCTTTACCCTGTGATGATGCCATCGGCAATCGCTTATTTTACCCTGTTTGAGTACAATGCCTTGCACGTCTTCTTACCGCAATAACTACCTACAGTGCTCCACCCTAACTGTTTCCAATATCTCTTCAACTGCGCAGTTGTCATTTTATCCCAGATCCCATCTACTTCAATGTTAGTTCCGGGCGTTAGTTTGTTCAATTTCTTTTGCATCCATTTAATCGCGTTTTTACCAGATGTCTTTTTAACAGTCGTGTATCGTTCTTGATCATACGAAGGTCTTGCGAATCCGCGGATTACACTTTTTCCTCGTGTTCTTCTCATTACAGCTCCGCCATTATCGTTACTAGATAGAGATGTATTACCCTCGATCGTTGTGTATGTACCGTTATCATTTACTTTTTCTACAATTCCGATGTGCGATGCTCTTCCTTTTCCAAAGTCCATTAAGCATAAATCTCCAACCTGTCCTGTAGAATGCCATTGATCGTGTTTTTTGTAGTAATTTTCCACGTCTGGACAATATGCTGTCTTTCCACCTCCGAAGAAAAGTTCTGATGCCCCAGCTAGTCTAAAGATATCCCACACAAATGTGCAGCACCAAGGGTAGCTTGATCCCTTCACTGCTCTGCCATAGTAATCGGTATTAAATTTGACTTTATTAGATCCTGCCGGATTCTCTTTTATTCCAATATAGCTTGTTGCTTTTTTAATGATCTTGCTTGCTGTTGCCATTATTCTTCCTCCCTATTTTCTTGATCTTCTTGCAAAATATCCGCCTGATGTTCTACCTGTGATCGAATATTTTTTACGAGCGGTTTTAAAAAACCAGGAATATTTACGCCTATATCCTGAATGTTTTCTAAATTTGATATGATCTCATTGCATGTAATCCAAACTTCCACAATGCTTGCAACTGGAAACGAGAACGGAATTTTTATTCCTAAATTTGCTAGTGAATATTCCAATAGCACATCTAATATTGCTCCAACAATTACAAGCAACCACATGCCCACCTTTTTAAATATTCCTCTCATTGATCTGTAGGAATTAATGTCTTGCTCTCTGAATTTACTTGCAATCAATCCTGTAATGTAATCTGTTACATTGCTTGCTACCATCAGCACCGTAGGAATTGCAAGTACTCCTAATATTGATGTAAGAAAGGATCCAATTCCTATTACTATTGCTTTTAAATAATTTGCCTGTTCCATATTTTTCTTCATGACCTCACTTTCCTTTCTTCTGTCAGAAAATTATTATTTTGCACACAAAAATAAGACCTCTTAGGGTCTTGCTCGAATTTTTATAAAATTTTTCATTTTTGCTTTACCTTTTCTCTTTTTAGATTGTTATCATAGTATCAATGGGAAATTATTCTCCCGCTTCTGCATCCTGAATCTCATAAAACTTATTTGTGAACTCTGCAATATCTTTTCTGATCTGCACTTTATTTGCTTTATAAAGATTCCGATCCTGAATTGTCTGGTTTACATTATCGTTACCAGCTCCATCACTTGTTACGTTTGCAGACAAATAAACCACCTGTTTATCTACATCCCCATCCTTTACTGTGATTGTTCCTGTAAGTGTTGTACTTTTTCTTGTTTCTAGCATAGTTATGCTCCTTTCTTATAAATAAAAGACACTAGCGGTTAAGCTAATGCCTTAGTTAATTGTTCTATTTTCTTTTCCATTTTTGCTATTTTGAATTGTAGATCATTGATGATCGCTTCATGTATATCAATTTTGCCGGCTTGGTATAGTAGATCTTTTCTTGTTTTTTGGATCATGTGAGTATTTAATGCGATAAATTCTGTATAGGAAACACCGTATTCTGTTTCAATATCAACGTCAATATCCTTACCAAAACGCTTTTCAATATCTTCCTGCACGAGAGGTCTATGTGTTACTACGGCAAATTTATCAGAATCATATCCTTCGGATTCTAAAATATCCTCTGTTTTATGTGCTCCAAATCCAAAATGAGTTTTCTTACCATCGTAATCTCCGATGTAATTGAATCCTATAGGGTTCAAATTCATATAGAAATCTTCGTATTGATCAAGTGTTGTGAAGTTTTCTTTAAGATTTTCATCTGATGTCGAAATTCCATGTGCTGCCCAGATAGACGAACCATAGAGTCGTAATTGTTGACTATCATCTCCTACACAAACACCACCCCACGATGTTCCACGCGCTATTTGATATCCATGCGCCCAATAAAACGATTCACTATCTGAAGCAATAACTACAGCACCTGATGTATGTACTTCGCTTGCATATAGCCAACCATCCGCAATAAAATCTGTTGCATATAAATTTCGATAGCATTTGACGCCATCGCCTACCGATAGTATGCGGTAATCTCCGCCCCATTCAAATTCAAATCCAGTGGATGATAAATAAGTGGAATTATTGACTGAATGAATGGAAAGTGCACCACCTGTTATAATTAGTGCGTCGTTACTATTTCTATCATTACACGTTAAATTATTTACAAGTACAGAACCATTATATGAAACAACAAAATTAGAATCTTGAGAATTTGTTCCACCAGCCCAAAACGCACAGTCATCAGATCCAATACCGCTACATGTAGAACCGCTTCCCGTTTTCAAATATGTGTTTGTAATATCGTATCGACCAATCTTTCCACTCGTAGCACTGATTTTTCCACTAATATCAGCATTAGAAGATACAAATTTACCATCATATCCAACCCTAAACGGAGCTGAATCACTACTATCTGCACCTGCCCAAAATGCTTGATTTCCACCGATACCAGTACACGTAGAACCAGAACCAGTAACGAGCCATTGGTCAGTAATTTTGTATTTACCAATAGTTCCACCTTTTGCTGTGATTTTTCCACTAGCATCCCACTTCAAATACTTACTATCAAAACTACCATCCTTAAGATTTAAGAATGATCCTGTCGAATTAGCTACATAACCTCTTGATTTAATAGCATCTGTTGCGATTTTATCTGCTGTAATGGAACCACCTGCGATTCTATCAGCACTAAGATATCCAGTTGTAATGATTCCACCATCAATAGTTGTTTGATCTGTAATCATTTGTTCAGCAATTATTGCACCATCTGGTAGATCTGCACTTGCTCCAGACCAAGTTACTAATACCCCGTCTCCGTATGGATTATCAAATTTAATAACACGACCACCATCCCAAGAGTCTGTTTTGGCTAAATATAAATCCCATGTACTGGTTGCGGTTTTAATGATTCGCCATGCTCTTGTAGGAGTTCCTGTTTGTTTAAAACTCCCCATTCCAGGGTCTGTGTTTCCTGAGTTACTAAATTTGATTCTACATTCAGTGTAACCATGTTCCCTATGGTTAACGCCAAAAATAATATTTTGATTGGCATAATTTTGTTTTACTTGTAGTGTTGCTATTTTAAAAAATCCTTGTTTGTTTCCACCGCTACTAAACTTTAAATATGAAACATTCGTTTTATTATTTATAGTATTCTGTAAATCTGTATTTAACCCACTAAACGTAACTAACCCATTCATATTAATAGCAGATGCTACCAACGTAGCGGTCCGATCAGTTAACTCAAAATCAGTTGAATTTGTACCAGATTTAACCAACCAATTGAATTTATCAGCAGTTTGACTAGCTATTGTTTCTACAGCTGTAATTTGCTGATCTACATCTTCTGGTGCTTCAGTGTAATCGGTTGCTTTGCTACCATATTCAATTTTTACTTTTTTAAAATGTATTGAACCATTACTAACTAGTTGTAATGAAACACTCGTATATGCTACAGCGTTACTACTACCATAAGTTTTTTTAAGATCTCCCTCTGAAAAAGGAACTTGTACCCTGATCCATTTCCCATCAGATAAAGGTGCACTTAATTTACATTGTGTCCCGGATAATATATCTTGAGATTCGTACCAACCAATGCGACCACCTCCGCTATTATACGTTTGCAATGCACAAATACACCCACGATCTAATTCAGAAACCTTGTCGCACATGAAATCAAACGATACAATAATTCCTCTATGCATTTCTTCAACTGGTATAAAAGCATGTGGGATAATTCTATTCCACTCTAAACCAGCCCCGCTCCTGCTTATTGATACAACCGTAAACCCATCATCATCGATACTTTTTCTGTAATTACCATTTATATACCAGTAATCATCACCCGATGTGAAATCCTTACTACGTAATACTAAATTTCTTCCGCCAATTTCTAAATTAGCAAGATTCGTTTCTGTACTAGACACCCTTGTAGTTAAACCTGTCAGACTTGTTTCGACTTTCGTAACTCTTTCCTGTGTTCCTGCTAAATTGGATTTCACTTCCGATACTGTCTGAGTGGTTCCTGCTAAATTGGATTCAATCGTATTAGCTTTCGTTGTGACAGCTGCGATCGAGTCATTTTGATTGTTTAGAATTGTTGTGTGTTCGCCGATCGTAGTTTTCATACTGTCCACGGTAGCTACAGTAGTGTTATATCGACTTAACAAAGCATCATAGTTTCCTTTGAATGTTGTATCTTCGCTGATCAGAGAAGATATCTGTCCCTGCATCATACTGATGCTTGTTGTGTGGGATGTTGTGATCTCTGTGATATTGTCGATCTGAGATTGTGTATCTTCAGGGGCAGGTGTCCAATCTGATGATTTGTTACCTTTTACAACCATAATTTCAGTAAAATAAACATTGTAAGCAGCAGAAGTATCAGACACTCCGACCATTAAGTTTAATTTATCGCAACCACTTCCTTTTGCATCAACAGTCCACGTATAAATGTTTTCAGTTGTGTCAACTGTAAAAACATGCCAGTCTTGATTAATTATTATATTGCTACTATTCAGCCAATGAATCCCAACACTAAATTTCTGATTCGCTGCACTGCCTTTAATTCTCGCACTAAAAGTGATATGATCTCCCTCTTTAATACTTCCCGCTGGAGTCCATTGGTTAAATCCTTGATAATTTTGTTTATTGCCAACAATATGTGCCCACATTTTACCATTAGAAGAAATAATTTCTCTAGTAGTAGGATTTCCCCAATCAGTCCATTCTTTTCGACTTTTCTTGAAAGCACTATTTAAGATTAAATTCCTGCCGCCAACCTCTATATTATCCACAGCACTATCAGCATAGCTCTTAGCACTGCTCAACGCACTGTTTGCCTGTTCTAAGGCATACTTCTGTGCATCGGATAACTTACCATCCGCATACAGCTTAGCACTGCTTAGATTATCCGCTACAGTTGTTTCCATTTCATTAAATACAACATCTAACGTCTGGTTCTTATCGTTCATAACGATTGTAGATGATTTCAGCTTTGTCGTAGAACCATTCACTTCTTTGATCACACTGTTAATATCCAGTTTCGAACCAGAAATATTTGCATCATCCGCTACAATACTATCTCGAATAATCTTTCTTTGAATCGTATTCTCTGTAGCTCCAAGAGCATCCCAGATTAGCTTTCCATCCTTATCCCAGACAGACATGCTGTAATCATTCGATGCATCTTTACCAATCTGTACTCGAACTCGGTTTGCATCTGAAATCTGAATTGTGTTATCACTCCATTTTGATTTTCCATCGCTGCTATGCACGGTCAAGTTTGTCGTATTAATATCCATACCTGTGATCTTATCAAATGCTAGATTCTCAATCATTGCATTCTTGATCATACCGTTTTCAATAGTTGTATTTTTACTCGTTAAAGTTAAGTTCTGTATATTAGCAGATGTTAAGTTACCATTTACAAGTGTATTCAGATTAGCGTAATTCCCTTCCAGTACGCTAATCTTTGCTGTTGCAGCATTTAAATCCATGATTGTCGCTTTGGTCGCTGTCAAGTTTTGAATGTTTGCATTAGCGGCTTTTAAGTCATTTGCTGTTGCAGTTTTGAATATTGCATAATCGGATTGTAGATCGTCAATCTTTCCAGACTCTGCTTTTAGATTTGTGATCGTCGCATATGTAAGACTTGCATCGGTAGCTTTCAAATATCCAAATGTTCCAACTTTTGCTTCTAGTTCGGATGTCTTTACAGTATTTGCTTCCAAGTCCTCTATCTTAGCATTTGCAGCATTTAGATTCGTTGTTGTTGTTTCTTTAAAAGATGCTACATCTGATTTAAGATTTTCAAATTCTCCTTTCTTGAATTTTAAAACGTCTCCAGACAGATTCTTGATCGTTGCATTTGTCGCTGTCAGATTATCCACCATGAGTTTTTTTACAAACGCTAATTCGTATTCAACTCGTTCTGCCATTTCGGTTATAGGACCTTTTGTGTCAGAATCATCTTCCTCGGCGGTATTCCCATAACTTGCAATTGTCTGCATCAATCCACCGTCATAACTTGTTATCAATGATATGATCGGTATTGTGAATTTCGTGCTATCATTTTTTACAGCAGTAACAATATCTCCGATATCAAGTCTCATATCTCCGATAAATCTTAATGCTGCAGGCGTGAATACTAAGCCTTGGACAGTATTGTAAACACCGTCTAATATACTCTGTGTCATAACCGGATTTTGCATACTTATGCCGGTAGCTCCTGATCCAGATGAAAGTGTCTGATCTGAGTTATCACATGTCAGTCTTTTGATACTGAAACTTTCTTCTGTTTCTTGCAGATCGTTATAAAATATATTGCTTGGAATCTCGTAATCAATACCCTGATACCATCGAAACTCGATCATTCCAGTTCTTCCACATATAGCAAATTTGCCGAATAATCCTGCGATAAATCCGATGGTTTCTTTGTATGTATATCCATCAAAAGGATTTACATATGTTGTGATCACTTCGCTTTCCTCAGTTTCTTCGTTGTAATCACCCTCCTCAATGATCGCTCTTTGGTTAATCTGGATTCCTCGCTTTAATGTAGATATATCAATCGCCACGCCTGTCATCGTGCTGATTTCAGCCAATATATCTACTGCATCAACTGGATATCCTAATTTGGAATAATATGCCCCATTGCATCTGCTTGCTAATCTGTCATATGCGGTAAACGTAACCTTGTTGCTTTCAATCTTGGGATTCTGGATTGTATATAACCCCATCGGAATATATTCCATATCTCCATCGACTTCCACGCCGATCTCCAAGCTGACTTCTTTTCCAGACAACGCAATTCCTTTATTCTCGATCGTTGCCTGAACATAGCTCGCCACCGCACTCCCGATTGTTATTTCTTCCGCACCAGACGTTATTGTAAAATTCTTTACAGATTCTACTAATACTTTTTCATTCTCCAGAAGCCTTGTATTAAATTTTCTGTTTGACCCTGCTATTGCATCGCCAAATTTTTTACTTGCCTGATACATATAGCATCACCTCCGGCTTAGTCTTCGATCATAAACATCAGGTCTTCAATATCTGCAACAGATGGGATGTCATAGCGATCTGCATTTTCACATCGTTCAAGTTCTGCAAATGAAACTTTCATGATATCAATATCAGTATCCACTTCCTGCAGTTCTTTGATTTCTTCATTTACAATCTCTTTGCTTTCATCTGTCATTTCATACTGGTTTTCTTTCACGATCGGCTTATCGTCCTTATCTTTTTCTGCGTATCGTTCACAGATCTTAAGGCGGTTTTCATCATATTCTTCGATTGCTTTTCGGAATGCTTTCATATTTTTAGAAATTGCATATCCTAATTTTGCCGTATAAGTTTTACTTGACTGTTTTACTAATCCTTCATGGTTTTTAATAATCTCTTTTAATATCATATCTAACTCCTATTTCTGTACGATCTGCACTGTTGCACTTTTGTAATAATAAATACCATCTCCGATATACCCCAGATGTTCTTTTGTAAGAGTTCCTCGGTATACAGTGATGGTATGTGTTGTTCCCATGTCTCTAAATGTGATCGGAAAGAATCCTTTCACAAGATTATTTTTTATCTTCTTAACTTCGGACTCTGTGAGGACTCCCCACTTGATATCCAATGTCTTTTTCTCTGCAATTGCTTCTCCGATCATATCTCCTGATGATGATCGTTCGGTATTGGCACTCCAGATGATCTCATCCGAAGTGCTTAGTTCAACCGGCTCTGGCAATGCAGTGTTTCCACATGTCAGTGTTGCCATCTTATTTCTCCTTAGATCAGGATCGGTCGTTTGCCGGCTCTGATATCTGCGTTGTTGTTGTCATTTACGGTTTTGGTTATTTTCTTCCCATCCAGGTAAACATCTGTATCAATAGATTTGACAGCATTGATCAGTTCCATGAGCAGGCGGATGATTTGATCATCTTTACTGCTGCCACCAGATAATTCTGCTGCTTTCTTTGCCATGGCAATCATCTTGTCTTCTGGAGCTACAACCTCGCCCTGATGTCGGTTGTCTCCGATCATCGCTAGCTGTGGTGTATTTTTCTTTACATATCCACCTTGTGCAAGATGTTTTATAGGGTTCTTTCCAAAAATCTTCGCTTTACTTAAAACTCCATTCAATTTATCGATTATATGAGTATTAACCCAACCTTTTACAGAGTCAACAGCTGTTTTAACTCTAGCCGTTAAAGTAACTGTTTTTGACTTTAATGAGTTCCATCCTTTTCTAATCTTAGCTATTGCAGCACTTGCACTATTTTTTGCTTTAGCTTTTAATGTCGCTGTTTTATCTTTTACAGACTTAAACGCATTACCAATCTGTGCAATTTTTCCTTTTGTTGAGTCTATTGCGTTACCTATAAAGGTCGCTGTTTTATCTTTTACAGACTCCCAGGCACTCTTTAGTTTGCTAAGAGCTCCGCCGGCTTTCTCTTTTGCTTCTGCAATCAGCTCCGCACCCCTATCTTTAATAGATTCCCAAGCACCCTTTAATTTATCGATTGCACCAGCTGCTTTTTCTTTTGCTTCTGCTATTAACTCGGCACCTTTATCTTTTATATTTTCCCAAGCACTATGTAACTTGTCTAATGCACCATTTGCTTTTTCTTTTGCTTCAGCAACTAAAGTTGTCGCACGATCTTTGATTGATTCCCATCCTTCTTTCAGATTGGCGATCGCACCATCTGCCTTTTCTTTCGCTTCTGCTACCAACGATGCAGCTTTATCTTTAACAGATTCCCAACTTTCTTTTAAAGATGCAAGTGCGCCTTTAACCTTTTCTTTTACCTCAGCTTCAAGTTTGGCTTTTTTATTCTTAATACCTTCCCAAAGCTTCTTGAACGCTTTGATGGGATGAACATTTTTCTTTACCCATTTCAATAAATTTTTGAAATTTGTTACAATGCCCGATAAAAATTTGGCAAACTTAGATTTTTTAATCTTATCCCAATTCTTCCACAATAATAATCCAGCTGCGATCAGTCCACCAATCACCGCTACGGCAATTCCTACAGGGCCTGTTATCAGCGAGAAAATCAGTGGAAGATTTTTAAATACGCTGATGATCGCTTTTAATGGCCCACCTAAGAATGTAACCACTTTTCTAAATGTGCCAAATGCAGTTGCAACTTTGGTTATGATCGGAATTACAGCTGTCACAAAAGAAACTAACTTAAATGCACCAAAGAAACTCGCTATCACAATTGCTATGTTTTGCACCGCACCCTGATGTTTATTGATCCAGTTTGCTAATCCGTTCAATCCCTTAACCAGAAGATCTAAGAATCCGATGATCGCATCTCCGACAAAGTTAGCAAGCGGTTTGAATAAGTGATCCCATGCCCACTGCCATAATGGCTGCAATGCTTTGCATACTGCTGTCAGTACATTTAGTGCTGCGGCTAATAATTCAATCAGTTTTGGAGCAAGTTTCTGCATTGTCCATTTTCCAAGTGGAACCAGCATGTTCTTCCAGATCCATTTGAAAGCACCTATTGCAACCTTACTAAATGCACTAAAAGCTACTCTTAGCTTATCAATTGCTTTTCGTAGATTATCATAGCCTTTCCCAAGTTTCGTGGCTTTTTCATCCTCTCCCTTGGGAAGAGAGCCCATATCTACAGTACCACCAGATGCTCCACCCGCTGCGGATCCTGTACCAGAAGATGGTGTAGAACTCTTTGATCCAGATGATCCTTTTGTTTCAGTCAATTTATTGATCTGATCAAATCCCATCAATCCAGATATTTTCTTTGCCGTCTTTTTGGCTGTGTCTCCAACTTTCTTTGTCGACTTATTCAGCTTATTTGCGGAACTTGTAGCATTGTTTAAGCTGTTAGATACCTTTCCTGCACTTGTCGCCGTCTTATCAAGACTTGCTGACGCTCCACTGGTCTTCTTGCCCATGATCATTGCTGTAAACGACTTGAATGCATTTGCAAGAGTCATCAGCTTTCCAAGAACGGTGTTGATTACTTTAACGATTGGCAAGAATAAATTGATCAATCCTTGTCCAATTGAAGCTTTCAGGGAATCAAATTGCAAAGATAAAATCCTGATCTGGTTCGCCCACTGATCAGAGGTCCTTGAAAAGTCCCCTGTCGCATTTTGCAACTGTTGCTGCACGAATGCATATCTTAAGGCTACTTTCTCCTGTTCTGTCATGGCGCTGGTCGTTTTACCGAATCCATTTGCCAGTGCGTATTGATCAAGAGCTGTCTGTGTCATTACGATTCCTAAATCTTTTAACGTCTCCGTTTCTCCGGAGAACACAGATTTCAGTTTCGTGAAAGCTTCATCCTGCGAAATGTTATAGAAAGAAGCAACATCTCCAGCAAGTCCAGTAAGAGCCGTGCTCATCTTGTACGATTCTTTTTCAGAAAATCCAAAAGCATTTGCCATTGCTCCGAATGTTCCGGTAAACTTCTTTGCCATCGTTTCAGAAAGTCCAAATGTACTTGCTGCATTTTGTGCAAATTCGTTTACTTTTTTGTTCATTGTTGGAAATACTACATCGACAACGTTCTGTACCTCTGTCAGATTTGATCCTAGCTCAATACAGTCTTTCGCAAAACTTGTTAATCCTTTTACAGCAAAAGCACCGGCAAGCATCTTTCCTGTTTTCTTTGCGAGGTTCTGTATTCCACCTAACTGTTTATTAAATTGTTGCTGATTGATCACCAGATCTAAGCCAATCTGTCCTGCACTATCTGCTGCCATACTTATCACCTACCTTGCTTTTTCACAAAGTAGGCTGGCTTAGCTACTACAAATGGTGCTTACCTATGCTCTTCCCTTTGCGGATCCATACTATATTTACCTGTTTGCATCGGGGACATTTAATTTCCCCTTTTACATATTCTGCGACCATCAATGTCTGTCCGCATTCTTTACATTTTATCTTTTCAATTTGTTATACCTCCTGCCATATCAATAAATGCCTGCTTCATCGTTTCTAAGAAATCATTTGTTTCTTTTTCTGTCTTTGTCTTAGCGGCTTTTCTTCTCCACTTGTTTCTGATCTCTTTTTGTTCCGAAGTAAACTCTTTGATCACTTCATTGTCATCTTCTAATCGGATGGATACGATCCGTCCTAAGGATGTATCTGGTCCTATTCCACAAAGCAGCGCTTTGAACTCGTGCCATTGCATTTCCTTAAATTCTTTGGAATAGATTCTGATTCCATACTGCTCCGCAAATGAAGATACGATCAGGTCCCAATCTTCAAACAGATCATATCCAGGATCAACTACTCCCCCGATTCTTCTTCACCATCGGTTCCAGAAATTAATGAAATTGCTTCCTGAACAACTACGGTATAATCATCAAATTTCAAATGAAGCTTTGCTAAGTCTTTCTGTGCTTTATCTGTAAAGATCAGCTTGCAAAGTTTTGAGATCGTCCCTGGAGTCACATCGTCTTCTGCATCTCCTAACTCTCCCATGACTTCGATCATAGTTGTCGCATCTGCATTCACTTCATATTTCTTTCCGTTGATCACTAATGCCGGATTCTCTTCAAATTTCAGCTTATCTGTAATATCTACTACTTTTCCCATTTTATCTCCCTTTCAAAAAAGGAGAGGTTTCCCTCTCCTAAACTCCTGGTGTTACTGTTGGTTTACCGTTGCTCTGTACTTCAAATTCCAGAGGTGCAACTGCTGTAGAATCTCCTGCTCCTACATTTGTCACATTGATAACTGCACTTGCAAACTTGACAACTGTTTTATCCGGGAACGTCCACTGAAAATCTTTCTCTACATTCCTTCCATTTTTCCATGCCAATCCCGCAACCGCATCATTTCCGGCATCTCCTACGTTTCGTTTTGCTGTAACTGAGATCGTAACGGATTTTGCAGTCATTAATCTGCGTGTCCATCCTTCTGTATCAAACGGCGTCCATTCTTCTACACCGTTATCAAAGGATACTTCGAATGTTTCACAGTCCGCAATATCTTTCATTGCAGCGGTTGCCCCTGATGCTGCAGTGTCGATCTGAAACTGGTTCTCATAACAAGGATATACTCCGCTTGCGTTAGTTTCGCTCATTCTTTTACCTTCCTTTCGTAATAAATATCAAACCAAATGACACGTTCATAAATTCCCTTATCATCTGTTCCTGTGTCTACAGGTTCGGGAACTTGCATAGACAAGAAATCTACTTTTGTATCTTTGATCATGAATTGTTTCTGTGTTTCTAATATTTCAAACAGTTCGGCTGCTGCCTGTTCTGTTTCTTTTGAATTGTTGTTCCAGTGGACTAAGATAGATATACTTTTCGTATCATATTTCTTATATCCACCTACTGCGTAGCGTTTTGGAGCATAGGAACTTCGTTGATATACTCCTATTGATTTGTCTTTTTTGTTGTCTAACTTTCCTGCGTAATAATGATCAGCTTCAAATACTGTTTTCAGCCAGTCTTTCACATCTGCTAACAAAATCATACGCCACTCTCCCTTCGGTACAGTTTCTTGAATGTTCTTTGTGCAAAGTCCTGATACAGACCACCAGGAAGCCATGGATTAAACCATTCGCCGCCTGCAAATGGATTCTCGTATGTCTGAAAATGATATTCTGGGTGGAAATATAACCTTCTGGCATATGGTGTTGTAGACACGATCCTTGCGCGTCCTGCTTTGCTGTAGGTGTAATCCACAAACGTATTATCATTTTGCAGGTTTCCTGTATCAAACGGCATAACCTGTGCTTGTACCACCTCAGTATGCAAAGCCTCTGCCGTCTTTTCCAGTGCTGTAACTTGTGCTTGTGAAAGCTCTCGAAGTCTCTGTGTATTAATCTTTATAATTGAATTACAACGGATCATCACGTCAACTCCAATCTGGTATAATTGACTGTCCCATCGGGATTTCTTGCCTTTTCTCCACTTATGATCGTTCTTTCAACTCCAAAGACTGTTGCGACACCGCAACTGATCACTGGTACATCTGGAGCGATATCTCCACAAAAAAGAGCAGATCCCGTAACCTGTACGATCTTCTGCTCATTTGTCATAACTCTTTTCGCTTTGTCCTGATAATTGCATTTGAAATCTGCATCGATCAGAGTAATCGGCTGCCCTTCCTCTCCAATCTCTTCGCTGTCAATTCGAATGTGGATATCCGTCTGACACATTGATTTTGGAATTAACTCTGGCCATTTCATCAGATCGCCCCCAATCTCCTGCAGCACAATCCTGTCCGCTCTAACATTGCGTAATTATCAGCTTTCATGATCACGCCATCCTGAACTGTTACATTCCATCCGCCAGCATTGATCCCCATGGATACGCCATTGATCGAATAAGAACTTAAGACACTGTTGATCAGAGATTCATTTTCTGCTTCAAAATCTGCCTGTTTGCAGACAACCAGACGAATCACATCTTTTTGAAATTCTGTCAGATTCTCAAATCCTCTCGCTACAATACGGTTAAATGTAAGCGTGTCAATGTGTCGGCTTGCGATATGCAGTCTCTTTTCAAGATCATCCGTTGTGATCACACCGCTGACTTTTTCATAATACTCCTGATCTGCATAAGAGGCGAGTGCCATATGCACCACCTCCTACACTTCTGTATATTCCGTAGTGTCTACGTCAACGTAAACAGAATCAACCTTGCCATCTTTTCCGTTCGGGAATACAAATACGTCAGATAAAGTTCTGTTCTGATACAGATAACCATCACCTTCTGTGTGTGTTCCTGGATCAAAGTAATAAATGGATGAGATCTTAGGAACTGTCTTACATGTCTGTCCGCATGCGATCAGCACATTGATCTTATGTGATCCTGTTACGGATTTACCTGTGTCTTTCTTTACTGGTGCAAATCCGCCTTCTTCAACTTCCCAGTTAAACTTATCATAGAAGCGTTCATCATCAATAACTTCCATAAGTGTTACGCCATCAATATCTGTGACTCGTGTTTCGATTCCCATACCGCCTTCTGCGATCTGAGTCATCTCAATCTTACGAGTAAATTCTGTAGACAGTTCTAACAGATCCATGATCGCAGATGATGCATACATGATCAGTGATCCATTCGCTTTGTATCTGCGAAGTTTTCCTGCTGCAAGGAATCCTTTTAACTTGCTGAATACATTTGCTTTTGTATAATCACTGGAAGCTGTTGAGCTGTGATATCCAGTCACTTTCTGCGCAGCCTGTGCTACTTTAGAGAAGAATAACGCATCTGTTTCTGGAACTACCTGAGTCTGTTCAAAGACTTTAGAAATATTCTGGATAGATGCTGTTGCGTTTGTCTCATCGACATCTGCTTTATCAACAAGGAATGATACATCTCTGTCGTGTTCCACTGTAAACGCAGTATCTGTCTGTGCATAAGTTCCTTTATTCCATCCGCCATTTCGACTATGGTTTTTGAATCCAGATACAGACATCTGTGTGAAGTGGAATGTTTTCGCATCCAACCACGTTACATTTGATGTTACGAATGGAGAAGTTAATGTTCCCTGCATTAAAATCTCCAGAAGTTCTGGCTCCCATACCTGTGCATAATTTAATGCCATTCTTTCTTACCTCCTAATTAAATCGGTTCCATCGTTTTGTTGGTACCGATTTCTGCTGTGGTGTATTGCCACCAGTCTCTCCGCCATGCTGCTGACCAACTCCGATCTGACGGAATCCTGTCTGCTGCTGTTCCTGTGGTTTTAACTGTGGCACATCTTCCAATACTTTGTTTAATGCTTCTTTTAATTTTTCGGAATCAATCTTTCCATCCTGTACGACCTGTGACACGTCTGCCAGCTTTAACACGTAAGGCATTGTTTTTAAGTCGATCCCAAGTTCTCCAGATAACTTATAAGCATCACGCTCGATCATAGCTTTCTGTGCCATCTGCTGCGCGTTCTGTGCCTCGTTCTGGATTGCTTCGATGTTCGGTTCGTTTGCAGCTTTCTGCTGCTTAAATGCCTGCATTGCCTGTTCAGCTTCTTCCTGGCTTAAGCCCTGCTGTTTAAAATAGGCTTTTAATGCAGTGTTTTCTTTTGCTGCTAATGTTCCATCTAACATCTGCTGAATCTTATTGTAGTCAATCTGTGGCGGATCAGTTGCCGGCGGAGTCTGATTTGCTCCTGGCTGTGGTGCAGGTTCTCCCTGTCCCCCTGTTGGTTCTGATCCTGGTTCCGCAAAAAACTGTAGATTCATGTTTAATTTCTTTTTCATTGTTGCTCCTTTCCATTTTGTGGGTGTCTCCCAATTATCCATTGTCTTCGGTGTCACCGCCCACGCATCTTTTACCCTCTTATCGTGTTTGGAGCATAAAAATAAGACGTCTTAACGGAACGTCTGCTACCGAGATTTATGGATCACCTCTTACTTTCTTGCCTTGGTACTTCTTTTTGGTTTTTCTTCTTCCTCAGTTGATTCCTGAGCTTCTGGTTCTTCTACTGGTTCAACGATTTCTTCCGCTACACCTGCTGCGATCAGTACCTGACCTCTTTCATCTGTAACGTCGAACTCATCCCCAACATGTTTTTCAAAACCAAGTTCTCTGTCGTGATAATTGTAAGTTACTCTTACTTTCATTGTTGGTCCTCCTTTCCTTAAAAATGGGTATAAAAATACCACTAACCATTTCTGATCAGTGGTACTAAATACGTCCTTCTTTTTTTAATTGTTCAATCTCTTCCTGTGTTAATTTGATTGGTTTTGTCGGCTCTGAAATTCTATCTTTATATGCCTGATAAGATTCTTTTTGTTCCTTTGTCATTTTCATATAATCACCTGCAATTCTATTTCGTTTTCTTTCTTTGATATTACCTTGAATAAACTATCTTTGTCAAGTAATAGCTCTCTTTGTTTTGGATATTTACTAAGTTTTTCTATATATGCGCATTTACTGCCTTTCGGTGCATAAATTGTAACCTTATATTTCTTATCTAGCGCTGCTTTCTTTACTACTGAAGTACTGATAAACTGTTTTTCTTTAAATATATCACCATCTGTTAAATCTGAATATAAATCTAAATCCACATTTCGATAACAAATTACATCGTGCCTTAATTCATTCTTTTGTATAGCTACAGACAATGTTCTCGCATATTCTGCAAGAGCTGTATCTTCTGGTCTGTCACCTCTAAGCATTCCATTCAATCGTTCAAAAAATCGATCGGGTTTTCTGTCACCAGAATTATATGTATATTTTTCGATTGCGTGTTTTTCTTTTCCTGACAGGCTTTCAATCCAACTCGCAGATTCCTTTCTCAAAACATCGACAACTCTATTTTGTGGAAGTGCCATAAAATTAGCAAGTGGTCTCTTTGATTCAGCATATTCCTGACTGCTTTTGTTCCCTGTCCGCATTCGTACATGTTTCCATTGTTCTTGCCTTGAAGCATATACTTTTTTATTCATTGGATCCAAAGAATAATTAGCCAGTCTTCCAAACTTCTCTTCCTGTCTTTTGGCATATTGTTGTTTCTGATCATCTTTATAATCCTCCTCAACCTGTTTGATCTCTTTCTTTGAAAACTTATCATCTGGCGGTGTACTGATTCCAGGAAAGTATGTTGTATGGCCGTCTTTACAGTTTGGATGATAAAGTCCTGCTGCCATTGCAGAACTCATCAGTGGATAGCTTCCATCCTTACTGCTGCCACCACTCCACACATCATCAATTAAAATCTTTCCAACAAATGGCAGGCACTTTGGACACGGATTTCCTCGCTTGTTCATAATTACAAGATGGCAACCCCATTCCTTGCGTTTTTCACCCTCTCCAGTAAGATAAGCTCTCTTACTTGCTGTTCGGATTGCCATACCTGCGTATTCCTCAATCCTATGCATTGATCCATTCTTGTACTGGATGCATTGGATACCTGCAGCAAGAAAATCCTTTGTTGCCATGTCTACAGCTTTCTCATAGGTACCAACACCACTGTTTGCATATACCTGCGCATTGAATATCGTCTTTCGATACTGATCATTTGCACGTCTTAGCATCGCTGTCTCTGCACTATCCATATCTGAGACTGTCGCATCGATCAGTGCATTCATCTTACGATCATTAATCTTGAAGAATGCTCCATCGATATCTCCTGAACCGCCAGATGTCTGCCCGATCGTTTCGAGGATATGTGCTTCCTGGTCAAGGTACCCACGTTTTCGAGATTCGCTAATAATCGCAGGAATGCTTGAATTGATTTCTTCAAATTGGCCATTATATTTTTTAGCATTTCTCTTGCGGTACTCTTCTAAAGCTCTTAACTGTTCTGCCTGCCACATCCCCCATTCGATACCTTCTTTTGTTTCTTCTGCTCGGTGTCGCTGCATATTACGCATCATCGATGCGATCAGTTCATCTTCTATCCGCTTAAACGCTTCTTGAATATCGTAATCATTCATCTTTCACCTGTGTTGTAATACACTTTATACCCACGTTTCTTAAATTCTCGTTTCATCTCCTTGAGCTTTGACATGCTGCTGCACCTGTCCTTTCTCATCTCGATGATTCCGTTTTTTTCAATCGCATAAATACCAAACGGAACGTGATCACTCATCTGTCTTAGGAACTTTTTCGTCTCCTGTCGGCTCATTCTGTATGAGTGGTTCATTATTGTTACTACCATTTGATTCTCCTATCTGAAAATCTCCTGCTGCCGTATTGACCGCCGGATCTTCTACTTCCATGATTCCTTGTTCTGCTTTCAGTCTTGCAACCTCTTGTTTCTTCCATTCATCATCTCTGGAATCTCCATACAACTCATCCACACATGCTTCAACACTCATGACTCCCTGTGATCTTCCTTTTCCAACAGTTTCAACCTGAGATTCAAAACTTGGATTGGCATATTCTCCAAACGTTACATCTACCTCGACATCATCATTGCTGTTCTGTCCATTTAGTTCACGGTATGCTTTGATACTTACCTTGATCAGGCTTTGCAAGTCTTCCTGCAATGCGCCTACGATCGCATTTCTGCTATAAAGTGTAGCTTTCTCTTTTTCTCTCTGTGCATCTGCGTTATCCAGTTTCTTTACGTCAATCCCTAACGTTGACGGACTGATCAGACCTTGCAAACATAAATCCAGTGCTGTTATGTATGCTGATAGATAGCTTTCATGTGGAATCTCTGGTTGCTGCAATACAATCTCACTCTTTGCACCTTCGTACATGTTGGAATCTGTTTTGATGTATCGATTATCAAATGGATTCACTGGTAATGTCGCTCCTGTTTCTGGATTTCTTGGAATGAAACATTCTGGAATATACTCTTTACTTCGTCCGGATCGCACTGCGTCCATCCATTGGCTGAATGCTTCATCAAAGGCATCGAACGCATCAATCTTACGATCAAAGATACTCTGCCCTCTACTATCCCATTTTCCAGATTCAAAGAACATAAGCGGTACAGCGAGCATATATTCGCCACGTTGCTTAACTTCTCCATCTTTACCTTCCTGGTATGTTGAGAATGCCAAGTTCTGCAAGTTTCTTGTTTCATCCAGTGCATCAAGCGGTACTTCCTTATCATCGCAGGTCAGTTTATATTTGATATACCCATAGCCGTAATACTCATGCAGGATATATTCTGTTCTTTTATAGTCATAAACCGTTTTGAACTCAATCTCTGTGATCCTGCCACGATTATTTTTGACCTCAAGTCGTTCTCCAGGATAGTACTCAATGATCGGATACTGTGAAAGACTTGTATCAAATGTGACCTTAAAAGCTCCATCTCCGATGTACAGAGTTTCTTTCGTTGCTTTCTCCAGTCGCTTCTTGATCTTGTTCTCTTTCGCGATCTCATCCCAAATATCCTGATCCTGCTTCTTTTTAAAATCAAAATCGTTTAGACTGGCAAGAGTCACACTTGTGAGCATGTCCACGATCAGCGATGGAAGTCCTGTATGAATCTTATTGATCTCCATCCCTGGACTGCACTTCGCCGCCCAGAAACTCTGCCGGCTTGTATTGATAACAAGCTGTCGGTACAGCTGTTCCAGTTCGTTGCTGTCCCCTCTGTACCAGATACGGTTTTTAATTGCATTTGCTTCGTAGTCCAATGTTTCAGTTATGTTGATTCTTGAGGGATTCGCCGGCTGTACATTTAACCAACTGCGAATCCCTCCTTTTACTTTTTCCATAATATTATCCACCCATTTCATCTTTATCTCCTATTTGCATCTTGTATGGCAGCCATGAGTACTGACTGGCATTGATCGTGTGGTCGTTTCGGTCCTCAGGCTCGTTATTCTTATCTTCTTTCCAGCTGTATCGCTCTAGCTCTGATATGTGATTAACACAATGATCTAATACCAAATACGCATCCTGCTGCAACCAACTGATCTGTAGCATGATTCTGTCTATAATCGTTGTCTTCTTGTAAGCAGGGATGAAATTATAAGCACTGCCATGCAAGCGTTTATGTTTATTTAACTCTGTGATCGTTGCCTGATCGGCAGAATCTATGAATACATCTCTTGCGAATCCCCATTCTTTACGGTTTGTTTCCAGGAAGTCTACAAAGTTTCGCACCGTATCTGATGGTGCCAGTGGGATTGTCAGATCTGCATTGCTGTAAATCTTCTCATCTACTGTGATCACTCTGCGATCTTCTGTGATGATCTGGTAAATCATAGCGATCGTATCTTCCGATTCAGAAGAGTAAGAAGTATCCAGACCTGCAGTGATGGTTTTTATCTTGATCTTTCCATCTTTTAGCTGTTGTTTTAACCAGGCTTTTGTTTTAACATGACGTTTCCGATCAAAATTTGAAAAGACAAGACCTGTTGCTTTCCCTCTAAGGCCCTCGATCTTGTTCTTCCAGATCTTCGTTCCTTTCGGAGTGTTGGCAATGATCTTGTCTAATTTTTCTTTTGGTAATCCCAAATTATGAACAAAAGAAAAGAACCAATGCACCCAGTTAGGTTTTGGTTCTTCTTTTAACTCATCTTTTATTTCTCTCGGTGTCTCACTTTGCCACTCTGGGAGTGGACGTGAACAGTTAATATACTCTTTGTAAATTGGCAATGCAGGATCATCTGGGTTTAGTGTTGCCATTAAATAATCACAGCGCATTGCAGACTCTCTAACAAAGTCAATATCTGCCGTATTGATCTCGTCTATATACAAACAACCATACTGACCACCTAAGGCTTTCTGCCACTTCTGTTTATCTCCATATCCAAGTACATAAATAACCTTATCTCCCTGGCTTGTGTGATACAGCAGATGTGGTATTTTATCGTCTTTCGTACCATTTCCATGATATTCAACCAATTGACCAAAATCATCGATGATTCCTAGATCTTTGTTGATGATGTTTTTCTCTGCTGTTCCTGTATCTTTTGCTGCAAGGATGTGTAGTTTCTTTTTTGATTCTGCAACTTTCAGCATGAACTTGAAAAGACCTACTGTCGTTTTACCTGCTGCCGTTGTGCCTTCCAGGAACTCTACTGGTGCATCACATCTGATAAATGCTTTGTACTTTTCTGACAGCAGCAGACGTTCATCGCTCATTTACCCACCTCGCATCTGATTGATCAGATCATCGAGTTTGGATTTTTCTTCTTCCAGTCCAGATACTTCTACTTTATCTTTGAACATTCCGAGATGTCTTCCTAACAGTTCTAATGCTTTTCCTTTATCATTCAGCTTAATTTCAACACCGTTGCGCCCTTCTTTGATTCCTGCGATTGCTCTTACCATCGTATCAGATAAATCTGCGGTATTTTTTATAATCACTTGTCCATCTTGGACCTCGGCGTAATCTGTAGCTTTTGCAAAGGCGATCGATGCTAATTCATTAAGCACTCGATCTTGTGTGATTTCTGTTCTTTCGCTCCGCTCCTGCATTCGAACACTGATATACTCAGACACATCTTTAATTTTTAGTAATCTACTTGCAGCAGCTGCTGCTGTATCTCCGTCTTTTACTCTCGGATATGCAACTCTGTAAGCCCGAGATGCATTCAGATCTATCAGGTATTCATCGGCAAATAGTTTTCTTTTTTCTGTTAATGCCATCAGGCTCACTCCTTTCGTTGATCTTGATATTTCTATTTACTACTCTTTACAGTAAACGGCACAATAGATTCTGGAATATAATTCACTTCATACTTGTACTTATTAACCTTTGCCCCTCCAAGATCTTCGATCACATACATGCTGTCTTGATTCATGCCAATGATATGTTTCTTATATGTTCCATCTTCTGTCTCTACAATAAGTTTTACTTTCTTACTGCTGTCTGTTTCTAATGAAAATGCTCCAACTAGTTCAAATTCTACCTTATCGGTTCTGGTATTGATCACTGCAAATCTGCGCAATACATTGAAATTGTCTGCTTCTTGTGATACGTTGTTGGATACTTTATCCGCTTCTGTACATGCTGTTAGAGTTGCTCCCATAATTGTCAGGCCTAACAACACTCCTAAAAATTTCTTTTTCATGTATGTTTCCTCCTGTTTTGAACTAAATGGACCACCAGGGACTCGAACCCCGGACTGATCATCGGTTAAAAGCCGACCGCTCTCCCTGCTGAGCTAGTGGTCCTTGCGCCGGATTGTTCCGGCTTTTATTCTACAAACATCCAATCTTCTGCCAATACATCTGTCTGCGATGCTAACCATGGAACCAAAGTATCATCTGCTGCCTTCATAACAATAAATTCTTGCAAATCATTGATGTCTTTTCCTGTGTACTGCTTGTACATCTGGCAGCCTACTTTTGGAGATTTGAATAGATACATTCCTTTTCCATTCCATCCTTTTCTTGTAACTCTTAATCCACGTTTCATGTACTTGATAGCATCTCCAAAGCTAAATGTAGCTACTCCACCAAGTACAGGACAGTTCTCTGGATTTGCCACAATCCATTCATTGGATAAGATGTTAGACAGTGTATACTCAACTCTCTGTGTCTCTCTAATATCAAGTAGATCTCCCTGTCCTTTGTCAGTGTCTTTCGGTCTGCACTGCATCATGATAGTTTCTTTTTCTTCATCCCAATACCAATATCCACCCCAGGATGGAAGTTTTACCTTATGACCTTTTTTCATTAATTCAAATGCATCTTTAAAATTCATATCTCTTTCCTTTCTAAATTTAGGCATAAAAAGACCCGGGGTCCGAAGATTACCCGAGTTCATTTTTATAATTTGATATTAAGTTTCATGATTACCTAATTTTATACGATTCGATGATACCTCTAATTTCTTCAGCAGTTAAATTATCATGCTTCTCTTTACCCGTATTTCTCCATGCATCAAGCATTTTTTTGTATTGATCGACTCTTTTCGCATGCGAATCGAGTTCTGCACGACCGTCGTCAAAAATTTCTCCATACAAACCTTCATCACGCATTAAAAAATCCGCAAAACAATAATACTGAATTTCATTGGATCCATCGAACCCTTCATACTTGATGTCATTTTCATCAATTTGAGCCTTTTCTTCATCTGACAACTCGTGATATGAAACCATCAATGCTCGGTAAAGATTAAGAACATCAAAAACAAACTGTGTCACTTCTGAAGGAACAGTTTTATTAAATCCGTCTGTTAACCAATCATACAAGTCCTCATATCCGCGCACTACAATTTTTTGAAAGTTCTCATACCTTTTACTCTCGTGTTCGTCATCACTATTTAGTATTCTCAATACCTCGTATTGATTGTATAAAAACAATCTTTCTTTTTCTGTCAAATTCATAATAAAATCGCCCCCTATTTCTTTTTTTATTTATTATATCACAAAGTTTCCGCATATTCTAGTAGTTATAGAACAAAAGAGCATCTTAGAGATACGATGCTCAAAAAAAATTTGTACGGGCGATTGATTGGACTCTATCCAATTTCCTCAAGTATAACTATAACACACTTTTTTGTTTAATTTGTTTAATCTTTTAGATTTTCACTAACTATTTGAGATATTCTGCCTTTCGTATATCCCAATTGGTCTCCAACTTCCTGCTGCGTCTTGCCATTTAGATAAATGAGTTCAAAGATCTGTCTTGCATTACTATCAGGAATCAAGCTGATAAACTCTTCAATCTCTGTCAGAAGTTCTTCCACCTGTTCTCGTCTCCGCTCATTAATCCTCATTTGTCGATCAATCATATCTGCCTGCTTGGGCTCGTCCATTATAATTCTCATGTGCGTTTCGATATAGGGGAACGTATCCATAGATCCTTTTACTTTCCCAATGACTGCCGGAATCCTCTCTGCTCTCTCATTCAGTTTCTCCATTTTCTCTTCCAGCATCTTCTGCTCCCTCTTCAGAGATCGATACTGCCTTAGCTTTTTCTTATCCATGTCTTGCCTCCTGTCACCTGTGTTGCATCAGCATCCTAAACGTCTCCCCAGTGTTTCACGCAATGTCTATGTACAAAACAATCTGTCCTTCTCTTTGTTCTGGACCACTCTGGCTCATCGTCCTCCGGATCCATCGCTTCGCCGCAAACTACACAGCAGGGACGCTCCCCGCCGTGTTTCTCTCGAGTTTTCTTGTATGCATTCATTGCTGTCCTGTTATTTCTGATCATTGTCTTTCTTCCCCCCCTGCGTCATAGATCTCACAAGAGATCACTTTATTGCCAACTCCATTATCTACAACTTCGAAATCAACATCGTATCCGACCTCAGCCAGATGATCGATGATTCCAAAGTCATTGCCATTATCCTGCGAATGAATATAGACCTTCGCAAGCTTCTGTCTAATCTTTGCCATAATTAATTCACTCCTTAACTTTCCTTAACGATTTTCTCTGATCGTAAGCTCAATGCCAGTCTCATCTCTGATTGCCTCCAGAATGTCTGCCCATGTAACTAATCCATCATTCATACATTCTGTTTTCAAGTTAAATCTTGCTTTGAACTGATCCAGCCGTTTCTTGCCAAAACCGAACTCATCTCTTAGCACCATGATGCTCATAGCAAGAACGGTATCCAGGATCTGCTCTTTGATCTTCTGTGCCGCTTTATCCATTTCTCTATGATCGACAGGAACCTTGATCCCTGTAACTCTCCGGTGTTTCATTTCTCTCTCTAAGGCTTCTGCTCCGCCTTCTCTCACAATACGTAAAGCAAGTTCCAATCCTTCAGTCCTGCCTTCCATCTTTGCATCAATCTTTCCCATCGTTCTCTCCTTTCACGCTCTTGATCCTTGCCTTTAAGGCATCCAGGAACGAATCCTGTGTAACTTCTTTTGCTTCCAGTGCATCCATGACGTTCTCATCATATCCGCCGGCAGTGACTAGATGATGGATCACAACATTCTCTTTTTGTCCCTGTCGGTACAGTCTGGCATTTGCCTGTTGATATAACTCCAATGACCAGTTAAGCCCAAACCAGACAATGATGTGTCCACCTGCCTGAAGGTTTAATCCGTATGCTGCACTTGCCGGATGTGCAAGTAGGATATCCATCTGCCCGTTGTTCCAGGCCGTGATGCTGTCCGGATTCTTTAACTCCCCGATCCGAAGCTTGCTCTTTTTTAAAGCCTTCTGGATCCGTGCCTTATCGTGCTTAAAGTTATAAAATACCAAAATCCCTTTTCCGGCATTTGCATCGATGATCTCTTTTAAGGCTTCGATCTTCTCATCATGCACCTCATGGTATATACCGTCTGCATCATAGACAGCTCCGTTGCAAAGTTGCAAAAGTTTATTACTTAAAGCCGCTGCACTTGTAACGTCAATAGTCTCTCCATCGATATCCGCGATCATCGTCTTCTCCAGTTCTTCATACTGCTTCTTTGCTTTATCCGGAAGTTTGATATGACGGACATTATCGATCCGTTCTGGTAATTCCAGATAATCCTCTGCTTTCATGGAGATACAGATGTCTTTGATCCGTTCATTGATCTCTTCGTCTGCCCATGTCCTTGGGTTGTACTCATAGATCACATTTCCATTTCTTGCTCCTGGTGTAAAGTAATTATCACGGTATCCGGTTAAAGTCCTTCCTAGTCGTTCTCCTTCATCCAGAAGATAGATCTGTGCCCACAGGTCTTCCAACCCGTTCGGGGTTGGTGTCCCTGTAAGTCCAACGATCCGATGGATGTGACTCCTAACGCTTTTTAATTTTCGGAATCGTTTTGCTTTGTTGGACTTAAAGCTCGACAACTCATCAATGATCACCATGTCAAACGGCCAGTCATTTTTGTAATAATCAACCAACCACGAGACATTGTCTCTTGATAATACCCAGACATCGCCCGGTGTGTTGATCGCTCTGATCCGCTGTTTGATGCTTCCAAGGACTGGGATCACCCGAAGCATTTTTAGGTGATCCCATTTCTGCGATTCTCTTGTCCACGTATCTTCTGCAACCTTCTTCGGAGCGATAACAAGAACTTTCCGGACTGCAAACCGGTTGAATCTCAGATCATTGACTGCTGTCAGTGTGATCACTGTCTTTCCAAGGCCCATGTCCAGGAACAACCCTAAGACTGGGTCTGTGATCATGCGGTTAATGCAGTATCGCTGATAATTGTGTGGTACGAATTTCATATCATGCCTCTCTGTTCTAACTCTGTGATCTTGTCCAGGGCCTTGCCGGGATTCCATGCTTCGATTTCCCAGATCACTCGGTCAATGTCTTTTTTATTATCAAGAACAGTTGCATAACATCCTGTCGCCAAGATCTTACGGATCTGAACTTTCTGAAGCGGTGTCGTTTTCTCTCCCGGACGTTTCAATTCTACGAATCCAGATTTTCCGCCTTGAAGGATTACAACCCTGTCTGGTACTCCAGCATTGCCCGGGGATACAAACTTATACGCCATACCACCGACCTCTTTTACTTTATCCCTGAACTTGGATTCTATACTGCTTTCTCTCATATCATTCTCCTTTGCCGTAAACATGTAATCGAAATCCCCTATATATATACGCGTGTATGTGTGCACATGGGGTACGTTATACTATTACCCTTTATATTTTATTTTTAAAGAATTTAATGTTTACAATGTTTACATTCTATTCAAATCGAGTATTTACGCGGTTTTCATTGTAAACAATCGTTTGTTTACAGTATGTTTACTTTGTTTACATTTCCAGATATTGTATGTTTACATTTTTTATGCTTATGCTTCTTTGTTTACACGGATGTAGCCCCTTTGTGTGCCATAAGGACCGAATCTCGCAGATGATACTCGATCCCATCCACTAATACAATTAAGAATGCTGTTAATCTCTATGATGTCATGTCGTTTCATTTGCTTTAAATCTCCTCCGAAGCACTCACACCATATCTCTGCCGCACAAATCCTTTCTCTATTTACTAAGTTGTTCTCATCTTTTACCTGAAATTCACTGTTGAAAAATGACCTTCTCTGTGCCTGACTCTTTTCCTTCCAATCTGTTGGAATCTTCTTCTCTAGGAACTCTCTGATCACACCTTCTTTTGGAGATGCTTCTCTGTAAGTCTCCTGCTTCTCCTGTGCCACTTTGGCGACATCTCCAGACATATACAGCGGCTCTCCTAACATCCATCTTGCAGCCGCTTCTGCCCATACCTGATCAACTTCTGCCGGCAGTTCCTGAAAGATGTTCTTCTTTGGTTTCTGTTTTCCGAGTCCAACTGGCCAGAATCTACGATTTCCTGTTCTATCCTTTAAGAACTCTTTATCGTTCGTAGTTCCTACGATGATACAGTTTCGTGGGAAATTTGCGGTCCTTCGTCCATACGGCATACGATAAACATCCTCTTTCTTACTTAAGAACTGTTTGACTGCATTCATCTCTGATCTGTTAAATCCAGTTAACTCTCCAGCTTCAATGATCCAGTAGCCCTGCACCATCTCCGCTGCATCTTTCCCTTCAAAGGTACTCATTGAATCGGAATACCAGTCTTTGCCCAACATTGAAAAGAACGTACTCTTTCCAACGCCCTGCGCGCCCGACAGGATCAGCATATAATCAAACTTACATCCTGGATGCATGGCTCTGGCAACCGCAGCGCACAAAGTCTTTCTTGTTGCCGCACGTACATATTCAGAATCTTCTGCTCCGAAATAATCGATCAATAGCGTATCTAATCGTCTGACCCCATCCCAGTTAAGGCTTGTAAGGTACTCGCGGATCTTATGTCTTTTATGTCGGTTTGCATAGATTGCCATGCCGTCTAATATCTTCTTTTCTCCTGTGATCCCGTAAGTCTTTTCCATGTAATGCCTTAATCCGGCATCATCCTCATCGGTCCATGCACGATCCTTATAAGGGAACTCCGGATGAAATTCCCACGGCATCGGTCTGCAGACAGTTGCTCTGTTCGCAAATTCATCATGATATAATCGATCCTTTAAGTTTGGATCGTTCTCCAGAATGATCAGCACGTTATCGATCGTCTTATTCGGCATTCCTGTCTGTGAACTGCAGCTTAACTTTTCCATCCAGTCAAGATCTTCCTTTGATATATCCTGTGAAAATTCGGACTGTGCACGTTCATATCGTTCTGCAGTGATAACTTTCGCAACATTTGGCTGTTCCATCGCAAACTCACACATTGCAGAAAAGGATGGGAGCCTTGTGATCGGCGTTCCTTCCTTTGATCCATAATCAAGTTCATAAAACTTATGGATCCGGACCAGATCAAATGCATTGCATAATCTTCCACCTGCAGGATCTGTGGCATGATGGCTGTATAAGAATAATCCATCCTCATATAACACGGCTCCGCCAACTGTCGAACCCTCTGTATAGGTATAGCGGCCCGGATGCATATCACATGGCTCATAGATACCACCTAAGAACGCATCCATTGCCTGCTCTACTGTATAGGTCTTACAGAATGCACCGACGATTCCTTTCTTTTCTAATGGATTTCCCTGTTTTTTGATACTGCGGTCACGGAGCTTTACCGCTCCTGGCACTTCCGGCCATTGTGTGATATCTCTCCAGTTATCATATGTCGCAAGCATTCCGTCTTTACTTAAAAACGGCTTGTCTGCATAGCAGAATCGATACTGGCTATCCTTACTGCAGCTTGGCCAGTACATCAGCCGGACTGTTTCGAAAGTTGTCGGGTCAAAGATACCCATTCCGATATACTCCGCGGCACGTCTCGCGATCGGCTCATATTCATCCGGAGAAGCAGGCTGATCCAGTGGCAGAATGATTCGAAGTCGCGGTGCTGCCTCTTCATGCTTCCTGGTACTGTAGACCACATAAGAACAACCAAGGTTTTCTAAGATGCCGATCACCTCATCAGTTCCACCCGGTTTTATATGGTCGGCATCCAGTGTGATCAGATAGCGATAACCGGCATTTTCATTTCTTCTCTGTTCTCCGGAAAGTTCGCCACCGACAAAACCGCCGACGTCCTTGATCTCATCCTGCTTTGCTTTGCGATAACCCATATACTCTGCCAGAGTTTCTTCTGTCCTGATCGGATGTTCAAGCTTCTCCACAAAATCAGACCAGTACATCTCCTGTTTCATCCAGGTCTTTGATCTTCGGCTGCTTCCCGTTGATATTTTAATTTTTAAGTCATTCTGAAACATGCCGTTCCTCCTACTCTTTCTTATAGAAATCTCCTGTAAATCCATCTGCGTTTAACGGCAGCCCTTCTGCCCACTCCGGAGCCCTGCACATCAGATCGATGGCTTTCTCCAGTGCCAGATCAGAACCTTTTGGCACTTCTGCTATAATCTCATCGTGGATATGAAAGTTGATGAGATAACCACCGAATAACATATTCCGGATCGCGTTCGCCAGCAGATCTCTTGCCACTGCCTGCACAATATTCTCGACCAGCTTCCCACCATATGTTTCAAGTCTCTGCCATTTCTTAGTTCCGTCAATGCCCATGTATGTGATACTCTTATTTCCCCATGCATTCTCTCCGATTTGCGGGTCTGGATAAAATAAGCATCGTCCGGAAGGAAGTTTGATCATAAAATAATCTGCATCTCTCATAAACGTGATCCCGTGCTGGATCTGGTTTGTTGTTCCGAGTGTTACCGTCTCGATCGCACAATTCTCTACGGTATACCAGAAATCCTGAATCCGTTTGTTCGCTGTCCTCCATCGGTGTACGATATCCGGAAGTTCTTCTTCCGTAAGTCCCATCCTTAATGCTCCCATCTGGATCAATGCTCCGGTACCACCTTGGTACCCGAGGGCTAATTCTGCGACCTTTCCTTTTGCCCTGAGTGCATATTCCGGATTTCCTTTTTTGATCTTCTCGATCGGTACATTAAACATACTGGATGCCGAAGCCTCGTAAATCTTGCCGTGGGTACGGAAGACTTCCAGTCTCCAATCCTCTCCAGCTAACCAGCTGATCACTCTCGCTTCGATCGCTGAAAAGTCTGCAACTACGAACTCATATCCTTCTCTCGGAACAAATGCCGTCCGGATCAGCTGTGAGATCGTATCTGGCAAGCTGCCATAAGTCAGTTCCAGCATCGCTGCATTTTCCTGTTTTACCAGGTTCCTTGCCAGTGACAACTCCGGGATATAGTTTCTCGGAAGGTTCTGAACCTGTACCAGACGTCCTGCCCATCTCCCCGTTCTGTTTGCACCATAAAACTGTAATAATCCACGGACTCTTCCATCCTTGCAGACCGCGTTTTCCATAGCTGTGTATTTCTTCACGGAACTCTTGGCCATCTCTTTACGTTTCTTCAGAACATAATAAACTGCAGGGTTTGCTTTTACCTGTGAAGCTTCTAACAGTTCGTTCACTGCTTCTTTCCCTAACTTATCAATATCTTTTCCGAGTTGATCAGATAGCCACTGTTTTAACTGGGCAACACTGTTCGGATTATCGATTCCAGAAACACGCCGGATATCATCTCCAAGCTTTAATGCTGCCTGATCACTTAATTCCAATGCCCCATTGATCAGTGCAAGGTCCACCTGAGTCCCCTGTTGATTAATAGTCTGGTCATAATGCCAGTTGGTCCATTCCTGTGTTGGAACTGGATAATCCTTTAGGTGATCTTCGATCGCGCGTTCCACTTCCACATCCTGTTTGCAGTATTCTTTAAACAGGTTCCATTTCTCTATATCATGTTCAGGAAAGTTTCTTGTGCGTCCGCCGTTTCTCTTTGTAGGCTTGCATGGTACACAAAAATAACGGATCAGTGCTTTTCCAACTGCCATCTTTTGCTTCTCCTGTGGAAATCCCATTGCTTTCCCAACTCCTGCAAGGGATGCCGGATACCCACAGTAAAGAGAATGGATCATCGTACACTGCCACTGATCCGGCCAGATCTCATAGAACTGACTTAATGCATTGATCTCAAAGTTTGCGTTATGAGCCATCTTGATCGTTGCCGGTGCTTTCAGATCATTGATCACTTTTTCCGGAAGTTTCTCCCCCTGTGCAAGATCTATGATCTCAACAGGTCCATCATCGTAAGCATAAGCAAACAGTAGAATCTGAAAGTCCGGAGACTGTACGTACTTGTACAGCCCGGACTTTGCAATGTCTACACTACTATAAGTCTCGATATCGATATGCAGGATGTTCTTGCGCGGAATCATAATCCCATAACTCCGCCACCATTGATCGGAGCCCCCGTGATCGGATTAATTCCAGTGACTGGATTTACGCTCTGCTGTGTTACTGCTGCCTGTGTGTTCATCTGCGGAACTGCTGCGGCCTGGACATTTGCCTGTGGCATTGGTCCAAAATCTTCCGCTGCGGTTGTTCTTCCCGTTAATGGATCACCTTCTCTTGTTTTCTGGACATTGTTCAGTCCGCATCCAACACCTCTGTTTCCGTTTGTGTTATATGGGAAGAAGTTTAATGAAACTCTTCCATAGCATCCGGCATATACTTCTGCAGGATTTAAGATTGCCTGACAGTTTGCATCGACAACTTCCGGTCTCTGTTTACTGGATGCTGTCATAACCATATGCCCTTTACATTCTTCTCCGAATGGTTCTCCATTCGGTCTTGTCCCATCTCCATCATGCATCGGATTCTTCAGCATTGCCGGCATCTGACCATTGAATTTTGTAGAGACACCTTCCTGTGCTGCAGCCTGCATTGCTGCCTGGATCGCATTGATCGTTGCTGTGTCTGTCTTAGGGATCAGGATCGTTACAGAATATTTTTCTTCCTGTCCTGGATTGTTCGCATGTGGCTGAAATACGTGTGGAAATGAAAATCTTACTTCACCTGTTGTTACTTTTGTATTACTCATAGTTTTTTACTCCTTTTATTTAAAATCTTCTGCTGCTGTTGTTTTCGGGTTATAGACCGGACGTTTATCAGATTCCGGTGCAAGTGTTGGCTTCCCATTTGGTTTCTGGATGAACTCCCCGCAGATCGTCTGGAAGTCTTTCTTTCCGACCATCTTTTCAAGATCTGTCAGGGTAAGCTGCGCCCTTTCATACAGAGTTTCTTTTGGATATCCATTTTGTTCTAGGACATCCGCCATCTTCTCGTAATCTGTGATCATGCGATTGCTTCTGCCCTCAACGATCTTCCATCCTGGGATCTCTCCGCCATCGATCAGTTTTGTCTGTGCATAGGACTTTAATTTTTTATGCCAGGCAACCAACTGTTCTGCTTTTGCAAGGACTTCTCCCACCTCTTCGTCTGAAAGCTCCGGTGGAAGCTTTGTTTCATAGGTTTCCAGAAGTTCCAGATTGTCATAAGCTCTCTGTCTGCAGTTTAAGACTTTGCAGAATCTGCAGTGTTCCCCGGAACGAAACTCTCCTTCTCCTTTGTAAGCTAATTCAGCTTTCGGTTTGACTACGACATTGCCCCATGTTGTCAACTCTCTTTTATTCGTTTTCCATGTGGAAAAGTTATTGAGCCTTGGCTGTACGATATGAAAAAAAAATGTCCTCGATCGGATACAAAAATCCGTAAGCTTTTAATGCTCCTAGTGCATATAATCCCATCTGTGGGTTCCCACCTGCATTTACTGGAACACCTTTTCCGTATTTAAAATCGATGACATGCATGACCGTACCGCAGATCAGAATGCAGTCTGCAGTACCGAATCCATCCGGTACGTACTCATCAAACTCAACTCTTTTTTCCACTGCCATATATGGCTTTTCTGGAAGACTGTTGCTAAGTGTCTCAACATAGTCAACATACTGATCTGTGAACCCCTGCATCTCTTCCTGATACAGCTCATTCTTTTTGATCTTGTTCATTCTTCTGGTATAAGTTCCGGTTTTTAAAGAATCTGCTGTCAGTTTTAACTCACAGATCTCATGTGCCAGAGTTCCTTCTTTGGTATAAGAACTCTCTGTATCTGGAAGCTCATCACACAACTTTGCGGAGGGCGTACAGTGAATCCACTGCACCGCTCCGCTTGCTGATAACAAAGCATGTTTTCTTTTCTTGGCCATCTTAGATCACCGCCCCGATCGCTTTGATCGCAGATGCAAACTCCCCATATTTCTCCTGTGGCAGATCCATCAGAGTCTGTGCACCTAAAGCTGCCAGTGTATTCTGGACATCCTGCATCTTTCCGGCATCGATCAGACCTGTCGCTGCGACTGCCAACTGCTCCATCGAATATGTAGGGGTTGCTGTAGCTGTTGGCACTGGACTAACTGTAGGTGTCGCAGGTGCCGTTTGTGCGGTCTGTGTTGTTGGTACTGGCTGTACATTCTGTACTGGTGGTGTGCTCGGTACAGTTGTAGTTGTTTGTGCGGCTGTTTCCGCTGGTGCGACTGTCTGCTGCACTACGGGTGCTACCTTTGTTGCATCTACCTGTGTTTCCTCTTTGCAGTTTCCTGCGGCCTTTGCCAGTGCAAAGATGGCATTTGCCAGATTGTCAAGCCCTATTACGTTTACTGTGATCTCCATTGTTATGTCCTCCTAATTTTTCTTTGTTTAATAGATACCCGATCCCTAAGATCTGAAAGATCAGGTTTGTATCAAGATCCTGTCCAGCTTTATGCAACCGGACAAGAGTTTCAACCCTTTCATAAGACATGGCTAATTCATCGTATACTTCACGGCTGATCAGCAATCTATCTTCTTTCATTGTTTATACCCTTTCTACTTCTCTCTTGAACTGGATCCGTTTGATTCCTTTGCTGATTTCGATTGTTTGCATAGTCTGTCTTCCTTCTTAAGCTTTTGCTCTCACTACTAATGTCTTATATTTCACTCGTAAAGTGTCTCTTACAAGTTCTGCAGTTTCTTTTTCTTTATCATTCAGATTCTTTTCTAAAGTGTCTGCAATAAATCTGAGAACGCCCACTGTAAGATCACTTGCAATTTCTGGAACCGGATTTACGCAATCACTAATTTCGAACAAAATGGTTTCCAACACTTTTTCTAGTTCATCAGCTGCCTTGTCTGTGCATCCTGCTGTATCTAAAACATGACCTCTTACGATTCCTTCTGTTACTTTCTTCATTGTTTCACTCTTCATTGTCGTTTCCTCTTCTTTCTTCTAATAATTCAATCAATGTTTCTTTAAGTTGTCTTGCTTCGTTTATACAATTCCAATCATCTAGAAATAGTATTGCGCTATAATCTGGAAGTTGTTCTACATCAAACCCATTTTTCCAATATTTAATGGTAAGTCCACTAGTTGCTCCGTAATATCGAAAATTAACACACGGTTTATTTTTTCCTCTCCAGACAATCCTTCCATCTGCATTTTCTTGCAACTGTAAAGACAGATTAAGGATCTCAACTGCTAATTTTCTGATTTCACTTTTCTTCTGATCTGTGTTATAATTTGCTTGTCTATTTAATTGTGTGCCTAATGGAGTTGCCGCTCCGTGGGCACTTTTTTCTTTCTTATTTATCAAATTTCTTCACTCCTTCCTCATAGATCATCGCTGTGATCAAACACAACGCTGCTAGATCCTTAAATATTCCCATTGCGATCAGCACTGCTGCTGTGCAGATCATTGCTTTTGTTTCTGTATGCATCTTTATGCTCCTTTCTCAAACACTTATCATTTCAGTTGCAAAAAACTTTTTTGCATTTATGAAATATCTATGCTTATTTTCACTTGTCCGGATTGCATATCCCCATGGAAAAATCCCTTGAATCAGTCCTTTTTCGATTGTTGGAACACCCATTCCCATCAAATACGCAACTTCTTTCGGGGTTAACGTCTCTATTTTCTTTTTAGGAATTACTATCTCTTCGAAGTAATTCTCTGGAAGATCAAATGCTTCTGCAATCTCATTTCGTCTCGCTTTTGTTGGTTCCGAATCTCCAGACATCCACTTACTGACGGTCGATCTACTTACACCGCAGATTCTGGACAACTCTACTTGATTGATGTTTTGATCTGCCATTACTTTTTTAAGCCTGTCCCTGAACACCTTTATCACCTGCCTTTCTTCAGATGGCTTAAGTCTCCGTCCGATTGAGTGCTATTTTTAATACTTAACCAATTTAGGGAGGATTTCGGGGGTTGCGTGTATCGGACAGAGGCTTAAGCCATCTGTGTATTCAATTCTTATTTGTGTTATAATCTTTCTAAAAACATAAAGGAGTTTATTATGTCAACACCATTCAAAGATTTAGAATTTTCGTTTAAACAAGTCCGTATTCTTAGAAAGCTAAAAGACGATGGTTGCATCTCAAAAGAACTTGTTAGGTCTAATCCTAAATACTCTTTTCTTCAAAAATACAACCTTATTGATAATGATCCCGAACGCTATGACATTTACCGTCCGAGTGATAAAGCTTTGATGTATCTACGCTATAGAAGAAAAGATCTCTTTAGGACTTGGTATCCTCACGTTGTATCCAGTCTCGCTTTTATTGCTTCTATAGCATCATTGATCATTAACATTCTTTCCTCTGTGCATTAAAGAAAATGTATAACCACATACGGCAGTCCAATGAATAACCAAATAAGTTCTGCAATTATGAGAAATAATCCATAGGCTGCCGCCTTATCTTCTTTGCATACTTCTGCTATCGCTATAGCCCATTCTTTACATTCGATGGCTATGTATTTTAGGATCTTAATTTTTTCTCATCTCCTTTACCCAATAACTTTCCAACCTCTTTTGAATCCATTTTGATGAAATCGTCAACAAACCTTTGAATGTCTTTCTCTGAATCATCATCCTGTGTAAATTTAACCAGGATCTTCAAAGTAAGTTCCGCTGTTCCGCTTTGATTAGAACTTTTTACTATTCGATAACCTTCTACATATCGAAGTTTTTGATTGTCTAACATCAGCTCATATCCTTCTGGATTTTCTTTTAATGTCAGATTCATTATTTGTTTTGATTCTATCTTTCTCACCTCCTTGTTATTTAGTTTCGGTTAAACCGAAGTCTAACGGTAAAAAAATAATCTGTGAATAACGTACATTATACGTTTCCTCTATTTTACGAAGTACTGGAATATCCGGATAAGACTTTCCTTGTTCGTAGTTTCTGAGTGTATCTGTCGCTATTCCTATTAATTTAGCGGCTTCTTCTTGCTTGTATCCTCGCATTTCACGGATACTTTTTAATGTCGCTTTCATATCTTTAGGAAATCTAGTTTCCGTTTTCACTTTTGCTCACCTCCTTAGTTCTCTTATATACTACCACGGTTAAACCGAAGTGTCAACGGTTTTTCCGAATTTTTTTCGGTTTATATTGATTTTTTTCGGTTTCTCCATTATAATATAGGCATATTCAAATTAAGAAAGGAGGCAATTGTAAATGAGCGACTTAGGAAACAAAGAAGTCATGGCTAGAAATATAAAATACTATCTAAAGGCTAATGATGTTACCCAAACAGAGATGTGCAATACCTTAGGTTTTAAAATGTCTACTGTATCAGACTGGATGCACGCACGAACCTATCCACGAATTGACAAAATAGAAATGATGGCTAATTATTTCGGAATAGAAAAATCGGATTTAGTAGAAAAGAAATCTTCTTCCGCAGAACTTAATAAAAGAGACACCAAACAAATAGAAAAAATCATACAGCAAACAAAAGATAAACTAACATCCCAAGAAGGATTAATGTTTGATGGTGATCCTGCTTCTCCTGAAGCAATCGAGTCTATTCTAAATGCAATGGAAATTGGTATGGAGATGGCAAAGAAAAAGAACAAGGAAAAATACACACCTAAAAAATATAAAAAGGACTGATGTGAATGGACATAAAAAAGATTGTAAATTCGCTTGTCAAGAAATATAAAACAAGAAATCCTTTTGAGATTATCAAGGGAATGAACGTTATCCTTGTGCCGGTACCACTTGAGGGTGTCAGAGGATTTTATCAGTATTTCCAAAGAAATAACATTATTTATATTGATGATTCTCTTCCAGAACATGAACAGATTCTTGTTTGTGCTCATGAGTTAGGTCATATGTTGCTGCATAAAAAGGCTAATGCCCTCTTTATGGATACCTATACCGGATTCAATACGACGAAATATGAAAAAGAAGCTGATCTGTTTGCTATGGAACTTCTGGTGCCGGATCAAGTATTTTTAGAATACCAGGAATTTACTACCGATCAGATCGCACGTGCACTTGGATATGATGAGGAGTTAATTAAATTAAGATTAAAATAAGGAGGAATGCGTATGAAGAAAAAGTTTTTATGCGTTGCATTGTCTGCAATGATGCTGCTATCAACTATACCTGCATCTGCAAAATCTAAAGTAAGTATTGTGCCATTAAAAAAGACTATTTATATTAACCAGACTTGTAAAATTAATTTAAAGAACAATAAAACTAAAGTAAAATGGACAGTATCTAATAATAAAATAAGAATAGTGAACAAAAATAACAAATACGCAACTATCAAAGGGCTGAAAGTTGGATCAGCTTATATAAAAGCTAAGATCGGTAAAAAGACTTATCGGAGCAAAATGACTATCAAAAAGAAAGTTGTTAAAACCCCTTCAGCTCCTACTGTTAAAAATTATACATACAATAGAATCATTTTGGATAACGATAAACTTCAGATAAAGTTGGCATATACAACTTCTTCTGAAATTGCGTTTGCAGTATATAATAAAACAGATTCCTTATTTAAGTTTGACTGTGAATATTTTAAATTGAACGATACGGATTACGAACCAGATGAAATGACTACTTCTCCGTATATTGCTTCAAAAGACACTAGAAATTTTATTTTAAAAGCTAAAATTAAAAATCCTGAATGTACTTCTTTCGCAGGTGTTTTTAGTATCTGGGCAGCAGATGGTTACATTATTGATTATCTAAATGTCTCAAAAACTACTGTGAAATAATTTACAATAAAAGAAAACCGCCTGGCTACCAACCAGACGGAATTTAGAAACCTATCAACAACGTGGTGTGTGATATGCTTCTGCCTCAACACCAGAATTATATCATACATCCTGCAAAATTACAATTTGATAAGGGTGTATTTTTTGTACCCTTTTTTAGAAAGGAATGATGATATATGGCAAGAAGAAACCCAAACGGCTACGGCAGCGTAACAAAATTAAAAGGCAATCGATCACGACCATACGTTGTAAAAGTTACTACATATGATGAAGATGGACACGGAAGGCAGGTCCCAGTGGACTATGCTGCAACTCGTGAAGAGGCAAATATTATTTTAGCCAGGTACAATGATAATCCTTGGAATATTGATCGCAATCGCGTCACTCTTGCAGAATTATATAAGCGATGGCTTGAAGTAAAAGCTCCTAAACTTGGAAGTTCTCGTTTATATACACTTAAAGCAGCTTATAAACATTGTCAAAAACTGTACGGAAAGAAATATAGGCAAATACGAGCTTATCATATGCAAGCAACCATGGACGATTGTGGTCGTAGTTACGCTACACAATCTCATATCAAAGCACTTTGGTGGCATTTAGATAATTTTGCATTTGAATTAGATATTATAGATAAGATGTATTCTCAAATAATTTCTGTCAGCACAGAACAGGGAGAAACTAAACGCACTCCATTCACTGAAAAAGAAGTTGAAGCTCTGTGGAAAATATCTGATCAAAAAAATGTAGATATTGTATTAATCTATATTTACACCGGATTCAGATTAATGGAATTGTTAAATATGACATGTGATCAGATCAATCTTGAAGAAGAATATTTTAAAGGCGGAAGCAAATCTTCTTCAGGGAAGAATAGAATTGTACCAATCCATCCTCGTATCATGCCGTTTGTGAAAAATCGGCTAAAGAAAAGTAATGAATATTTTTTAGAAACTGATGAAGGATCTAAATTTAAAAAAGGGGATTTTTATGAAGAATGGAAAACTGTTATTTCCTATATAACAAAGAAGAAGAAAACTCCTCATGAAGCTAGACATACTTTTGAAACATTCCTTGATAATGCAGGTGGTAATAGAAAGTGTATTGATATGCTGATGGGGCACAAATCTAAAGATGTTGGAAATAGGGTTTATAATCATAAAACAGTGGAACAATTGAGAGATACTATTCTCTTGTTGAAATAATAAATTTCCATTCAACAAATAACAAATTAGTAACACATATGTTAGGAAATGACCATTTTAAGCCATTTCCTAACATTGCAAAATTATTATACCATAAAAAGAATGGCACTGCATATCACTTTAGTAATATACAGTATCTTTCCTTTCTTCATTATCATCATGTATCTACTTTATCTAAGCAAATTCCACATTACAGCCTGTGCTTTTTCTAAGTCTTTTCTCGCCACAAAAATTTCATACTGTATGGACTGTGATGTAGGATTCCCCACACTTCCAAAGTTTCCACGAAGTGTTCCTGATCCTGCCCATTCTCCTAAGTGATTGTATGTTTTGTATTTGTACTTAATCTTTTCCCGATCCAAGATATCCCTGATCGCATTAAATTGCATCATGTCTGTTCCAATCCATAAGCTTTCTGAGTTTAATATTGTAAGCATACTTTTCTCCTTTCTCGCAATTTCCAATTTTATTAAACTGGATTTGCCCCCTTCTTTTGCAGCATACCGAAGCCTCTTTCAACCTGTTAATTAATTTCTTATATTTTATCACAATTTCCTGACTGTGTCCTATTTTTTCCCATAAATAATTCCCATCCCGCTGATCATCCATGGTGTTGTTACAAATCCCGGAATAAAGTCTAGCTTCTTTTCCAGATTTCCTATGTAGTGAACTTCTGAAATTCCTTCTTCTCTTAAGATTCTTACAAACTCTTCCATATCTCCGTACAATGCTTTCTGTGAAAACATATCCTGAAAAGAAAATACACCGCCTTTTTTCAAAACTCTTAATGCTTCTTTTACAACATCCCTCTTATCTTTTGCTGTTCGCACTTCATGAAACACGAAATTGCTTACTACTGCATCAAATGTCTCATCAGGGAAATCCAGTTTTGCTGCATCTCCTTTTTGAAAAGCGATATGGTCTGCAACTCCTTCAATCTTTGCATTTTTCTCGCACTGCTCTTTTGCATAATTCCATTCCACACCCCAGTGATCCATCGCTGTGATCTGTGCCTTTGGAAATGCTTTGGCGCAATGAACAGTAAGTGCTGCTGCTCCGCATCCGATGTCTAGAAGTTTCCCTTCACCATCCCAATCAAGATGTTTAATCAGATGTTCATGTACTCCTGACATCATATTTCCTTTTCCAAATGCGAATGCTTCATGACAGATCAGCATATAAATTGCCATTACCAGAGTCAAAATGCATAATACGCCTACTATGATTGCAATGACCATTTCACTTAAAGCTACTTGTACTGCTACCGCAATAACACCTAAAACAATTACTGCTCCAAATAACATATACAATGCTTTTTCAGGTACCCAGTTTCCATAATTTGCTTTTTCATTCATTCTTCTTTTCTCCCTTTCATTAGTGTTCGCTAACTATTCTCATCAACTTTCCTGTACGGATACGCCTTCTTTACAGCATCATGATATTTATAATGTTCCTCGACACTTCCAAACTCAAAGAAAATGGTTCTTTGAACCTCTTGTGACAGCTTTGGAAATTCTTTATCTTCCAAACTGTCCATCATCTGTCGATATAGATTTTTATACCGCAGATTTTTTCCTGCTTTTATAAAATATGGCTTTATGCTTTCTTCACTGCACCACATAAATTTACTTAAAGTCGCTCCTTTACTCCAATAAAGGCTCTTAATCGCCAGATACAAAATGGAACCATAACCTTCCTTGTCAATCTTGAAATCTGTGCAAATTGACCTCCATCAAAAAAGTATGCTCAATTGGGATTTTCATCTGAGAAAGAAATGTGAGTCCTAAATCTGCTCCAATCGATGAAGCGACAATAAGCGTTATTTTTTCTATTCCTTGCTTTTGCAGATACTCTCCTATCTGATGAATTTCATCTTGTTTACTTTGATAACTTTGTTCCCATCGTTTGAAATTCCATTTTTATATTCCTCCTTATAGTTTTAGTATATCAGATTCAAAAAATATTTCCTATATGAGATAATAAGAAAAATTCCTATAATCTAACAAATATCCACACAATCTATAATCATCTTCTCACACCTTTCATATCCTAGCTGTGAACTGTTTAATGACAATGTATAATTCCTTGCCATCCCCCATTTTTGTTCTGTATAGAAATTATAATTTGTCCTTCGTCTTTTATCTGTATCCTTTATAAGTTTTACTGCCCCGTCTTCTGTAACATTATATAACTTGCAAATACGTTTGATCTTCTCTGGCATGTCTCCATGTATAAACACATTTAACACATCATCTCTATCCTTTAGTATAAAATCAGTATTTCTCCCAATCATAACGCATGGTTCTTTTTCTGCAATTTCCAAGATTACCTTTCTCTGTGCCTCATACAGCATATCGTCCACGGATTTCCCTGTAATATCACGACCCGAAAATGCATAGGCAAAAAATCCTTTCTTGGGGGATAATTCTGCATTTTCTTCGATATATTCTGGTGATAATCCTGACTGTTGCGCAATCTGATCTATAATATTTTCACTATAATAAGCAATTCCAAGCTGTTGTGCTACTTCTTCTCCGATAAATCGTCCACCGCTTCCAAATTCTCTACTGATTGTAATGATTCTTTTTGCCATAATACCTTCCTCCTTAATGTGTTAATCGCTCTACTTTTATTTTTTGGATTTTTTTTAAAAAGGCAAATCCGATTAGACATGCAGCAAGTTCTGTAATTGGGAATGTCCACCAGATCAAAGATACTCCTGCTCGTCCTTTTCTTACAACAATTGAAAAGATTCCTGCCAGAGGTAATATGATCACAAGTTGTCTGAGAAGTGAAATAATCAGTAATTCCATACCACCATCCAATGCTTGATATATTCCCTGATATGCTACATTGATTCCTGCGAAAATAAAACTAATTGAAATAATTCTCATTGCTCCGATAAAATATTCTCTGGAACTTCCTGCATTAAATAATGTTGCAAAAGAACTTGGGAATATTTCTGTGATCAAAATTCCAAAGATCATCAATACGCTCGTGTACATCAATCCATATTTGATTCCATCTTTTATCCTCTTTTTACTTCCCATCCCATAAGCAAATGCTATGATCGGTGTAATCGCATCCCTTAGTCCAAATGCTAAGAATAAAACAAACTGCTGTACTTTATAAAACAATCCGTAGGCTGTCTGAGCGGAAGGACTGAATTTCAAAATAAGGTTCATTACATATACCATAATTGACATCAATGCCTGTGCAATGATCGCCGAAAGTCCGATTGCATATATTTCTTTGATAATTCCAGCATCTGGCTTCATATACTTTGCTCCATGCTCAAATTCTTTGTTTAATTTCATATGAAAGATAAACAATAACACTGTTGACACTACCTGTCCGATGACTGTTGCATAAGCTGCACCTTGAACCCCCATTTCTGGAACAGGTCCAATCCCATAGATCATGATCGGATCAAGGATGATATTTACCACTGCTCCCACAACCTGACCGATTGTTGAATAGAGCGAACGCCCTGTTGCCTGTAACAACTTTTCAAATAGAGAAAAGAAAATGATTCCCATGGAAATGATACAGCATATCCTAAGATAACTTGTTCCCATAGAGATTACTTGCGGATCAACCGTCTGTGATGAAATGTATGTTTTAACTCCAAAGATTCCAAAGAGCAAACAGACCACATAAATGATCCCGCCTAAAAACAAACTGTTTCCAGCAACCTTGCCTGCTTTTTTATGATTTCCCTGTCCGAGTGTTCTTGCAAGAAGTGCATTGGTTCCCACTCCTGTTCCAATCCCTATCGCAACCATCAGCATCTGAACTGGAAATACAAGCGTCAAGGCATTTAGGGCCGCCTCGCTTCCTGCTCTCATGTTACCTACAAAAGCACTATCTACAATATTGTAGACTGCCTGCAATGCCATTGATAAGATCATTGGAATTCCCATCTGGATCATGAGCTTATTGACTGGCATATCCTTCATCTTGTTACTTTCTGCCATTTTTAATTTTTCCTCCTTTTTTGCATAAAAACTTACTAAATTTCTGATTATCTTTTCATAAGTTGGTAAATGCCGATATAT